>Ga0307514_10002354_pt1 | contig 19796 bp, 18 predicted proteins | sample 16_EM_MG_FD_203088 | JGI IMG/M metagenome (GOLD analysis project Ga0307514, IMG submission 203088) | Populus trichocarpa ectomycorrhiza microbial communities from riparian zone in the Pacific Northwest, United States - 16_EM | ecosystem: Host-associated > Plants > Roots > Unclassified | place... | reverse complement strand
TCCTGCACATGGCCAACTCAGGAGAAGCACTGGGCGAGATGGACCTGAGTGGTAACATGACCAGACAGGTGGAATATGATTTACCAGTTGACAGTGACGATTCCCACATCATAAATATTGGAAAGCTCATTGAAGATATAGAGTTGAAGATGAGAAATCTACTACAGGAGGTTTATTTCGGCAAGGCCAAGGATGTTGTTGGAGATTTATGAAGTAAGTTGAGCCACTAAGAAAAAGATTTGGGTGGGGCTGAGTGCTGATTAGCTCCTCTCACATTAGTTATCCCAGCCCTCTCAGAGCAGTAGAAGGAGAAGTCTATGCATGCCGAGATGATTGCTTCGATGAGCAAGAGATAGGAGAACTCGAGGGGGACGTCTGAATTCAGTATTGATGGGACATTGCTTATGTTTATTCTTCCTTGTGGATATATACCTTACTCTTGTTGAAGCATCATGGTAGATAATCATAGCATTGATAGGATTACCCTCAACTGCCCTATACTACAAAATTACAGGGGAAAGGGATTGTTAGCATGGTGGACTGACACAACAAGTTTGTTGGGTTGAAGCTGCATATTCAGCGTGCACTTAAGAGTTTGTATTGAAGCAACCCTGGATGACCTCCATCAGCCCTTCCCCTTGTATACCGCTGCTCATTTTTTTTACCTACTTTCTTGGGGTAAAGTAGTTGTGGGGGACTCCACCCAAGGAGCTTCGAGTTTCCAACATGTGTACCTACTAAGTAATTCGCGGAAGAAGGCTCTTGACATGTTTGCTACCAACTAATGTTGCAGGACCCCTTCAAGTCCCCCATTACTGAGCCAGCAGCCAGGCTAGGGAATATGTCTAGTCTTGGTATACGTATCTATCTATCGCAATTGACAGCATCTTTGCCTGCCATCTCATTAGTACAGTCTAACTCAAAAGCAGGGGTACTCTCCGAATAACAAATGTTAGCATTGGAGGGGATTGGAGGAGGGGATTGGAGGAGAGGCTTGTGCCAACCACACCGTCAACAACCAGACTACATAATGCTACCGGATGATAATCTGGTTGGCACAAGCCGCTCGTAGTGTACCGCCCACGTGATATATGGACCGTGGATCCCAATATGGATGAATATTCTGGGTTTCCTAATAAGGATAGCGAGGGTGGAAAGTTTATGAGGCATATACAGTATATAATGTTGGAGAGTATTACCGCTAGGACAAAACGTGATCACTGGGTGCCAGGTTTTGCCTAGACACCGATGGTATACTGTGCACCAACATATAAGCCGAATTCCCATGTATTTAGCTTTCTGTCGGTATCAACCAGGAGCAGTTCTTTCATAACCTTAGAGTTTATAGCGATCTGAATTGAATTCTTACGCTTTCGCATACAAAACTCGACATTGGTCTTAGGACTCCATTCAAGATACACCGCCCCTCATAGCCTTGTTTCTTACACGGAGAACCAGACTGCCATCGTGTCAAGCCCACCCATCCCATATATGGGGTACTATCAGAAAACCTTTCCAAACTTGCACAATCACATAATGACCGGTACTCCGATGCCTCAAATTGGTTGAATAATAGTACTCAACAACTACTCTAAATCAGGCAGGGACTAGTGCACACACTTGTATTAAAAATCAAATTTCGACGCCAATGATCGGATTCTAATAGCCATCAACTATTCCCCATAATGTACTTTTATCTCACAGAGAGCTTATCTATTCGCAATGCTTTAGAATGAAACACTCCTCTACTCCTTCGACTCAACATCCAGCATATCTTGCTTTACAGCATATGCGTGCACGCTATTTTCTCCCAATACCACTCGCTGATTGATGGTAGCATGTAAACAAGACCAAAGATCAATATTGGCCTTCCTTAGTGACTTCCAGTAGGCTATAAAATATAAGAATACGGATTAGCAAAAGGAATAAAGGAAACGTAGAGGAGATTATATTACCTCCCATCTGCATATCGCTTTTTTCATCCTTTGTATCTCCCTTGTCATGCCGAACCAGTTTACAGGATAACAGTGTCTGTGTATGCTCAAAGAGCTCCTTGTCAGGTGCAGAGACAATCCTGATCCAACACCGTTTTAAGCCATGGTGAAACTTCATTTTCTCGAATCTTGGTTAGAATTCCGGTATCAATGAGAGGATGCGGCCCGGTTCATCGTTCATTCCGAAACGTCCACTCTTAGTGGTGGCAGTGATTTTATGCGACCCAATCATACTAGGGGCCGATTCATGACCTGCTGGGTTCTGCTGCTTATTATCATTGGGTTTGGCAGCTTTGTCCTGTTTGTACTTTAGCTTTCTGTAGTTAATATCATCAGGGGTGGAATTCGAGCTATTCAGCTGGTTGGGTTTGGTTCCAGCTGATTATTAGATGCGAGCTCTCTCATATGGTACTGAAGTTCTGCATATGAAGGGCAGGGTTTGGTTCCAGCTTGACTGGAGATGGTTTGAAGTGTTTGAGCTGAGAGAATGATCTCGGGGATTGATTATTCGGGGGTATATTGATGTATGCTGGTGATGTCGGTGAAGATATGCTGGTTTAGGGTATGTTGGGGTGATAATCTGTATTTGCGTGAACCTCTCCGGTTGTTGAAATACCAGGCTGCTAATAAGAGCAGCGGTGCAGATGTGTGGCCAGTGAAGGAATACTTCACCCCGTAGGAATATGAAGACGTGTATCATAACATGTATTCCAGCAAACTTATGGAGAAACGTGCAGGACGTAGTGAAGAAAGAGACTGCATCCATAAGTACAGTATATATACAGTACATGCATTACATCTCACACATCCTCGGTAGAAATACATCATATCATGTTCCAGGGTACATGGCCTTGACAGCCCCTCCCGCCCTCGTTGCTGGTAAGACTCCATACTGCTCGGATGTTGACAAAATCTCCGAGTTCGAGCCTCGATTATTTTCCATTGCTAGGCGGTCCACAGATGAAGACGTATCATCGACTTTTGTAAACCTGTGTTGAGAATAAAACTTGTGTTTGCTTCTGTTTGCGTTGCCGATAGACAACAATCGATTAGACATACATACTTCTTGTCAAACAAAGCACAACACTCTTAGTACTTTAATATAACCCCCCCAAATAATCAAGCATTTCATCCACAGCATGCAGCATCGCAACTATATAGAACAACCCCCCAGAAGAAACAGACATTGCAACCTTCAGGTAGCCTTACAGTATAGAATGAAACGCCATTGTAAGTCAAACTATGAACACCGTCTTTAGTGCAGAACGTAGAATGCATAAAACAGCGCTCTCCTCACCAGCATCATCGTACATATATCGCCCGTCCACGGTTTAGTCACAAGGATATATTAGTATCATCATTTGCACCCTTACGCCCTACCACTACCACAATAAACGCCATCTTTAGGAGATCTTCTTCATTCTCTTTGCCCCAATCTGCAGTTTCGAATCTACCCTACAGGCATTGGTTAGTATTACTTCCAATCGCACCCCATCCCATTCCTCTTCTTGTCCAATATATCACATACCTCGAAACATCTTGATCCAGAGCATTCAAAATGACAATCTGCTCCTCCAACTCCTGATGAATCGCCTGGCCAATCTCCCTCTGCCTAACGACCGTCTTGAGCATACTTTCCAAGTCCTGGTCCTGGTCTCTCATGTATTGTTTCTGTAGCTGCAATACCCCATCATTATCCTGCTCTCTCGTTCTCTCCGTTTCTGGTAGTGGTGCCCCTAGTACTCTCCTACCCCCGCCAGTACTTGCGCCTCCATGCCTGCCCCCACCAAAGAGATTTGCTTTATCTGCTGCGGTTGCGCCGGGGGTGGCGCCTGCTGCGTTGGGCCGTTTAGATGCAAGACTGTTCGCCAATGTCTCTAGTGCTTCACGTTCTTTTCTCGCTGAGGCAAGGAGATCTTTCCTCCTCCTGACCTCTCCTTCACCAAGATCACTCGCCCCGTTTCCAGACCCACTGCTCCCCCTTTTTGCGGCGGTGGGCGCTGACGCCTCAGCCATAACCTTCAACCCACTCTCCAATGCCGTTAAGATGCCCCCGGCTTTTACTATGCACCTTTTTGCCCCAGCCGCACTCTCGTGCTGCTCTGCGGGACTCACCGCCTGGTCGCGTTTACTCAAGAACAACCTCGCATCGTGAAGCAATGCTTTGAGCTCTCTATGGACATCTAGCCATAACCCCGCATCAGTCACAGGCTGCCCCGTACTTGCAATAGCCGCAATTCCCCCAGCGCCACTCGCGGCCCCGATTGACCCCTTTCCATTGGAACTACTCGACAACCCAGCGGACCAGTAGGGGGGAAGGTTGAGGAACTGTCTCCAGACGGAGGAGTTCCGCCAGCGGGGGTCGGGAGACTCGAGGATCGATTGCAGGTAGCGCTCGAGAGCTTGTCTGCGGTCTTCGGTGAGGGAGGGGGAGGTGATGGTGCGGGGCCAGTATGATTTGGGGGGGAAGGGGGAGGGCGGTGGGATGCTGGCGTGGGTGGTGAGGGTTTGGTGGAAGTTGAGAAGCTCAGAATACCGTTTTGAGAGAGTGTGTTCGCGGAGAGGAAGGCGAATGCTGTGGCAAGGAATTTAGCTACGAATGTGGTGCAGGGAAGGGAGGTAAGGGGGGGGGGAGTCGCACAGGATGTTGTAGACGGCGTAGGGCTTGTCGGTGGTGTCGACTATGGAAGCGGTAGGGATGCTCAGCTTGAGAGACATGTTGGGCGCTGATGTGCTCTTTGAAGTGTGGAACGCAAGTTTCACTTGAGGTATATAATCAACCCTTCAGAGAGGAAGGAAAAAATCTGATGTGGAGATTCGATGGCTTGGGACTAGCTGGGTCGTAACAGGGAGGACATAGCGAGAAGTGAAGAGAAGTGATATTTCTGTAGCAGCTGCGTGATGATGCTCCAAGGCAGCCACTCAGAGGAAACGAGGTAAGGTGAATCGTCTTGATTGAGTTAAGCGCCTCCTACAGTACCTCGAGCCAAGCGACTTATGACTAAGTAATCCTGCGTTGGTGACTGCCACGGGATGACTAATCTGGTGTCTTTTGCAATAGTCTCATGCCAAGACCCTTCTGGGCCGAGCGCCCCGCAAGCAGCTTCTAGACCAGTCTCGACAGAACAGTTTCGACATCACTGCCCACAAGTGTTACACGGGTCTCAACCTGATGAACGTCCCGCTGAGGGCTTTTGCAGGGTATTAGTCTAGTGAATTCCATACTATAATCATAGCATATAAGGCTATTAGATGGCATAATGTTTGCTGATATGGTGAAATCGAAGATAGGTTATTTATTACCGAGGTGTGTGAACGTGGGTATTGTTTAAGATATAATGTAAAGCGAAAGAAACTGAGACCCAAAGCTGGAGAGTAATTTTTGGCTGTGATAGTCTCATAATATGCTTGGATTTTTAATGCGGAAGCTCTCCTCGATATCGTGGGTATGGGTATGCTCATCAAAGCACTCAATAGACTTGTAGCGGCTCTTGCTGAAGCTTTGCAATAAACTGAATCAACATATGGCCACATCTCGTCAAATATTTTGGATATCATGGCTTTGAATATTTTGATATGGAATTTGCGTGCATATGGTATTGATGAGTTCTCGAACGAGAATAATGGGGTCTGGGCACTCCGTAGGTACGAGACTAAATGCCACCCTCCTGTCTGCATCTAAAAGTAGCTAGGTAGATCTCTCAGTAGGTAAGTACGGAGTATGATCCTACCTTTCTATTATAGGATAGTAAAATCCTTCACTAACATGTTCTTTATTTTTTTTTATTTTTTTTTCCCTCTCTCTCCCCTTTTTTTTTCTCCTCTCCCCTTTTTTTTAGTCTATAGACCCCCAAAACTGTGAGACTGGGGAAGATCTGAACCGCCGAAGAACCAAATCTCAACGGGGCCCTGTGAAAGTCGACCAATTATCACCTCTCATTCAGTATATTATAGATCGATGATACCTATAACCAATGTCCAGGTGAATTCCTTGATTGTTGGTGGTCAATCAATTAGCTCCCATAACGAAGCGCCTTGGCCCTTGGCCTTCATGCCGATTGGCCAGACTACTTATGGTTAGGTATGGTTATGGAACCCAATAATCGTCAATGCACAAAATTGCAGTAACAAGAGCAACCACCGACCACACACAAACACCGACCACACGCACTCACACGCATCTACACGCACTCACACGTACCCACACGCACCCACACGCACCCGCATACGCACTCACACGCACACACACACGCACAAATGGCTGAAGGTCAAAAGAAGTCTCGCAGTCGGAACTGGATTAAGGAAGATGTAGAACGGCTAGTATGTTGGATGGGGGAGAATCAGGAAAAGTTACGGGGTAAACAATCGAGCTGGCATAAGGATGTTAAAGAGCAAGTCTTTAAAGAGAATGAAGAGATATCCGTGAAACGAATCCGGGAAAAAGCACAGAATATGAAGATTGCTTGGAGTAAGGCTCGGAAGCTGCGAGATCAGTCAGGTGCGGGGGTACGTGCAGCAGATTACGCTCCTACATTCAATGCGATATTGGAATCTAAATGCCAGCTGTTCTGGAGATTGGATGAGATTTGGGGGACCCGTCTGAATGCAACCCCTATTTTAGTTGTAGATTCAACTCGAGATCCAACAGCAGCTCCACAGGAGATTCCGGCGCCCGTACAGGAACCAGCTCCAACTGCCGAACTAGCTCCAGCGGCGGAACAATCAGGCGACGAGGGCCTAGATTGGGAGCCTACTCCTCCTCCGAGAGCAAGAGTGACAACATCAACTCCCACCCCTTCCTCCAGTTCCAGGCCACCAAAAAGGCATGCTCAGGGAGATCTTCAGATGGTTTTGGGAGACCGCGCAGCTATTGAGCTTCAGAAACAGGAAAAGCGCATCAGGCTGGAAAGGGAGATGCATAAAGAAAGGTTGGCAGCAGAGGAGCGACGATATGAACGACAGTTGGAGTCAGAAGAAAAAATTGCAAGGATTCATGCGGAGACACAGTTGAAACAAGCGGCAATCCAAGCAGAGGCACAATCCAAACAAATCCAGGCTTTCATGCAAATGATATCCATGATAGCTAGACCTCCCCAATCCCGCCAGACCCCAGAACTTCCCTAACTCGGTTCACTAACTCTCTCGGCGGATCTTTCCGGCTCTTGCTTCTGCGCCTATGACGTCACTTGAGCTCCTTCGCCCATTGTCTGTTTGAGATTGTTCTTCCTATGTAGATAGTGTTAAAAGTTCTTCTACCCAGTCGCTCTCATCCTGCATACTATACAGCCAGCTGTGAAGAACTAAAAATGCAGAGATCCACACAACGTTGGCGTCCTTCTTGCTGATTCACACCAATCCGTATGGGTAAGCTTCGAAGGGAAGGGAGTCTGGCTATAAACACGCCAAATGCATCTCAATTTTAACTCTAGGAGTAGAAAGCCGAAGCAGCCTTTGGTCTTTCGCAAGCATAAGGAGCACAATCACATGCCTTCTTCAGGAAAAAAACCAAAAAGTAATTATTGGGAATCTGGTGAATCCTATATAATTGGGGCATCCGGAGCGTATCTCGCGGCGTCCGCACATTTTGAAAATTGGCGTCCTGGAGGAAAATTGCAAATCGGGACGCCCCTAGACACCAGGAGACACCTGGGAGACACTTGGGAGACACCGATGCCACGATGCCACTACGATACCCACGATGGTACCACAAAATTCTTCGTGATGTTTCAAGGCCATAGGCCTTATCTGCTGGTAGGTTTTCATGAGTTTGAAAGTAAGAGGAACGGTTTTTGTAAAGCTGAGGAGCCACATAGCGACGTTCTAACACATCCTTATAACTTCTTCCAGGTATTGAGGGTATAGGGTATGCAGCTTATGCAGATTAGGCAGCGTATCAGCTATGTGTCCAGCGAAGGAGCGCTTCAACGTAGCAGAGGTTGCGAGAGGTGAATTTAGGAGGTTCACAGTAGGAGATGTGAATACGAGTGAGAGGTTCGGTTTGATGTATTGTCTGTATTTCTTGCTTGAACTGTTCTATCTACTTAATTATATACATGTGAGCTTGTGCCAAGACTCTTATTACCGCTGTCGTTATTCTTAGCCAAGGGTATAAATAAGTCTGGGAACGAGAACATTATACATGAATCTGGCGACACATGTTAAGATGAATAACATTATGAACATTACCAAATGATTGGTAGCTTCCGGATTTTACCCCAAGTTCAAAGCTGCTTCATGAATGTCAGAGTGTAACTAGGATAGAAACAACGAAACGGATTAGGCTTAAGGGTGTTTGGTGTGATATTTTCAACACCAGTAGCTCTAACACTGTATTATCCTCAGGATTCTGCTTCATGGACCATATAAGGAGCTCTATTATTCTATAGATCTGTCAAAGGAGAGTTTTCCGCCGGGTCAATCGAAGCATAGGTATCTGCTTGTTGTTCAAAGGAAGTTTTTGATCAGATGGGGCAAAATTTGCCATAAGGCGCTTTGTTATGGGAGCTACAGTAGGTAAGGTTATTGCAATAATTGATTACCAGTACCACTATGTATATTAACATAATACCTACTTAGCACCAGGTGTATAGACTCAAAAAAAAAAAATTACCTAGCGCCACAGGCACCATGGGGCTTTTTATTTAATGAAAGGTTTTTCCCTTTCTTGAAGATTTTAACAAAATAAAAGACACTTCATCAGGATGGGACAGCCTCAAGTTCCTCCCTATGATCGATATCCACACGACTGCCGCTCAATTCTCTAAACCTGCGAAACCTCTAGCTTAAGAGAGCCGCGAGTGGACCCACTGAGGCAATGATTTGCTCAAGGAGGGCGACTGCGGTGGGGGCACTAGCACTGGCTAATGCACGGATTTCAGGAAGAAGCCCTTGGAGGGCGTCAAGAGTTGTGACAGAGGTCGCCTGCAGCTCCCTTAATAGATCAAATATATGGCTAAGTAATCGCTTCTCAAGAGTGACTCTGTGAGCGTCCCTGGTAACGACTTGACTCGAGTCTTGGAGTAGGGCTAGCAAAGCGCTCAGTTTGTCTATCTGCTCTTGCATGACTGTGATTAAATTGGTGGGTGCCTTCCCCGTCTGTAGAAGTTCTTTTAGGGCAGTAAGCTTTCCATGGAGGGGCTGCAGGAGGTTTACGAGGGGTGCTAGCAGGATCGCAAGAGTAATAGTTTGGCGTTTGCTGAGATGCTCAAATTCGGCGTTGAGACCACGTTTCTCGGTTGCAAGCCCCATGTCTAGTTCGGCTTCTCGCTTGGTCATGAGCTGCAATGAGGGTTAGACACAAGCTGTAAATTTCCGGGGGAAAATTAGGATCCAGAGAACATACCTGTGCAGGAACCCAGTTAGGCTTAAGGGACTCGGGTTTTGGAGTAAGAAGGGTCAATGAAGCTTGGCTTTCTGCCTGCAGCTGGGCGCCGAGTGGCACGGCTATAGCCCGGCTCGCGGTGCAAGCGAGCAAGATGAGGGTGGTTGAGAGGAAAGTTTGGAGTTGCATTGTGGTCCTGTATTTGATTGGAAGGGCGGGCCTGTTTGTTAATTGAGATTTGGAGATGAATTCGATGCTTGTTAACGGATGCGGATGAAGTGGTGGGATAGTTAAGGTGAGGAGTAGGGGGAGGGAGTTATATAGAGCACAGTAGCCCTGGAGTAGGTACCAACTCCTCCATGCCATATAGTTATATCCAAATTCAGCCTTAAAGTCACAGCCATATGTTTGATCTCCTGTTTCCGTTTATTGATCATGATATCTATGCATGCGTAAGTCTAGGGAGCCTGAGATGGGAAGTGGAGGGTGCCTTTTGTCGAGCTATATTTGTATATTTATATGCTTATACCGCCAACAGCGAGTACCGAGAATTCCATCTCCAGGCCGCATATATTGGCCAGACCTTGCTGACGGGATTCCTATTACTATAACAAGGACTTTTCGCGAGAAGCATTTACGGTAGTCTGGTTTATTTACGGTTCACAGTTTCAAGGGCGGCGAGATCCACTGGTATGAGCTTGGTGGCATTCGCATTTTACCACACTTGACTGAAGCGGTGATACCAGATATATACAGTATTTTGAGGAAACCCGTTAGTCTCCCTGGCAGTGGATCATTACGAATCTATACTGTAATCATTATTTCATTATATCTCCCTTCCCCTACACAATTTGTATTGCTGGAGCATGCAGATTACTATCTATACGAGATCATGAGTATAGTTGAGGAATGAAAAATAACTACATTTCTCTTTCCCAACTTGTGATTGTGGAATGTTATACCGCGCCCGGAACCTTGGAACTTGGAATGCTGGGATGGCCTATAGATCAATGACGACTTTATTCTGTTTCACGGCCACCAGGCGATATCAAATAGACCCCTGGGGGAAGGGGCAGAGTTATCACAATTCAACTGCGCTAGACTCACTACAGCAACCACTGCCCAATCCGGCAGATTAAACCCCCAACTCGTACGCCGATTTCAGTATTTGGAGGTATGTACCCCTCAGTGGAGAATTCAAGCGCCGTACCCACGAGCGTTGGGGTTCCGGTGTGGGTCGGCAGTGCCCGAGCCAAACTGTAGCTGGTGATGGCTATCGGAAATTTTGAGATTAAAAGGGCCATGTCATACATGTGCTGTATCATAGATGCAGGCCTGCAAATCCTCTTAATTTATAAACTACTACTAATTTACTTATAAGAGAGCAGTGCATCTGTAAAGCCACCCACATTCGGCCTTCGCAAAAAGCTATAGCTGGTAAAATAGCTTAACGATGCCATAGACTAAAATGTATGTAACTGTGGCTAGTAATAACCAGACTAGCGGGTACGAGGTAGCTATTCATCACTGTCTCCCTAATACCTACTCTGGGGCAGAGAATTTCTAGGTACCGTTATGAGGAAGCCGCAAAAGGCACTAGTAAACTAATGCAATTATTTGATAGCCGGAGAGACTTCAGAGCTGGCGGAAGCTCCTAATTTCGCCAGAGGTTTAATCACGGCCTAAACGAAGGTACGAAATACCAATAGGTACCTCGTATGCAATACGATGAATGCGAGGGTTGCGAAGCGTGTGAAGAGCGCATTATATTGCCGCTACATAGGGGCGCGTTTATAAAAAAACAATTCCCTAAGAGCGTGCGTAAACGATTGGTTATAAGATCAAATGAAAACCAAAATAGCGAAAAACAATACCTTCCAACGAAAAACAAAGATAAACGACCATCAAAACAAGCGATACATCCCGTTACCTTCAACACTCCACCCCAGCTGCCCCACACCGTATAATCTGAGAATGAAAACCTGCGGCACCTAAGACTATGTTGATGTTGGAAACTCTACTGAACTAGACTACGCATACCAAGGAGTAGCTAGTAGCCTGATTCGAATAAAATAGAAAGCCCATTCCGTCCACTTATATGATGGGATATTAAGAGGACAGCTCACAATAAGTGGGTCCAGAGAGCTCAGAGTTCGCGGTATATCACTATCTAATTGTACAATCGCCAATCATAAGGGGGAAATCGTCACTCAGAAACTCCCACTGCCCACAAGGAATGCTTTGCATGGTACCGTTTGAGATTCAATTAAGTCCCGATATACTTTGGTTTGACAAAAGTTAGCAAGTATACTTTTCTTTCTTCCTTTAAGCAAGCTTATTAATTTCTTTTGATTTTTCTAGGAACTGGGGGAAGACTTTCAGCCGCAGCCTCACCCACGTGACAGGACCCGGTGCAACCAGACTACCTTACGGTCAGCTGAAAAAAAAAAACGTTATAAATTAGGCCTCTACTATATACATACAGTATGACTACACTCAACATGGTTGCAGACTTTTTCTTTCAATCATTCTTGATAAAATAGGAAGTAGTGATAGGGTCACGAACTTGACTACAAGAGCGATGTCAATCAATATGCACTTTGTGGTGTGGAGAGATCCACCGGGCGAAAACCTAAGTCAATGAGATTCAGTATTACTCTGGTATATCCAATGCGCTACCAACGGAGTCGACTTTCCCAACTGTTCATAAATTTCATACATGCACCCAACTATAAACTCCTGCGCAAATGTAGTATTTTCCCCAAAAGATCCCAAAAGGAAAGAAAAAGGAAATAATCATTTCACATCTGGTTTAACAAAGAACAAGTTCCCGCACGGTTACACAGCCCCATCAGTAGACATGCGCATAACTGGCTTTCGCTTGATAACATTCACCCTTGAGTTTCCTGCGGACTTAGCTGCTCTCTGCATTTCCCTGTCCCTTGCTTTTTGTTCTCCTTGCAACTGGATAGCTATTTCCTGCATCCTGCGGAAACGTGCCTCTGCTTGTTCATCCTCCTTCCCCTCATTTTCCGCTGCTTCTTCTTCAATCCCCTCACTCCTACCCTCGTGCTCGCCCTCAGTATACTTCGTGTAAAGCTGGCCGTCACCCACGCTGTATGTAGGTGAGCTGGCCTCTTCAACTGTCTGCTGAGCTGCCAGTGGCTGTTCTAGGATTGAGGTTGGACTTTGGGGCAGTGCCTTTCTTATCACCTCTCTCGACCGCCTCTTTGCATCAACCTCTGGATTATATATCCTTTTCACATCCATGTCCACTTCCACTATTTTAGCTAGCCTCTGGCCGTCCACACGTTCATCCATATGAGAGCCTTCAACATTTCGCTGTTTTCGCTCGCCTAAGGCTTCAATATCGTCTAACTGCTGCAGCTTGTATTGCTGATAGTAGTAATCACCGTTGCTATACTCAGCTCTTCCAGTCATAGGGTATCCCCCAATCTCCTGATACTCCCCGATCTCTTCAACAATGCTTCCCCAGCCAACACTGCCCCTTTGGGCAATCGTGGACCCTCGCCGTGTGGGGCTTGAGAGAGAGACCGACCTTGAAGGGATAGAGCCAGAGGAGACAGAGAAGGAGGATAGGCTGGCAACGGATTCGGTGAGGCTAGAGACATCGGATAACACAGATTCGACTTCCGGATCATATGGCCTCGTACTGTAGGGAGTATACTGATAGCTGGAAGTGGAAGGCGCAACCGAGGGTGATCCCCCATCACTGTATGGATTAACGCCAATGGGGCTGTATGGTATGACGTGATGGCTATTTCTCAAGTAAAATGCCGCCGCGCTCTGAGGGCTTCCGGTAGGGGCGGTTGGGGTTGGTGGAGAGATTGGTGGCGTGGGTAATGGACCGGAGGTATCTGCCAGCAACCTATGATAATGAACTCCTTCATAATCAGCCAGTCCAGCTGAAAAATCACTACTTATCCTCCTGGTTTGGGATCCACCCCCGAGCTCCTGCTCTCTAATGCTCCCCTGACTTGCATTACTTCCACTTCGTTTCCTGCTCCTCACAGAGGGTGACCGAGTGAGGCTGTCCCGCCTAGCCTGTCTTGCAGCCGATGACGCCGATCTCGGGATCGTGCGTTTCCTCACCAACCCCGAACCCTGTGGCACTCCCTCGCCGTAGGGGGCATCGATGAGAGTATAATATGGCATACTAGCCGGACCCATACTTCTATGTGCGTCCGCATCATAAACGTGGTAATCCATTGGACTATCCGGTGGTGTTTCGGGCAGCCGTTGCGCTCCAAAGCGCAGCTCATCATTGGCGATCTTCCTAATCCGCAATGCTTCTGGCTCACCTGGATTCTCTCTCCTCTCCCCTGATGTACTCAACCCTTCTTCCTCTCCAACCCTAAATTCCTCATTCCAGTCCAACATTTCATCTCCTCTTAACTCCTCATCCGTAATTTTCCTCGTATCCAATATCTCCGGTTCACCCTGAATAAAACTCAGCCCCGTGCTTCTCCTCCACACCTTCCTCGCATTCTCCAAATCCTCCTCGAATGTCCGTCTTCTGATCACCCGTGGCGGGGGATTCCTCCATTCCGGTAATATATCCTCCTCCTTCAACTCGAATGGGATATTATCAGGCTCAGTGATTTTTATCCGTGGTATCGGTGGTCGCGGGAGTTGCACTGGTGCATAAGCCACTCTTGCTGGTCTTAGCTCGCCATCCCCCAACGGATGAGCTTCGTCATACTCTAATGTGAGCATTTTCGTCTGGAAAACCGCAAACGACGTTGTTGGGCCGGGGCTTGCAGGAGTGAGCGGACTATCACCCATTACTGGCGGCGCCGAAGCAGCAGGAACAAGGCGAAGAGTGGTTTTTGTCAGACCAAGGTCCTCCCGGGATGTGCTTGGTGAGGACCCCGAGAAGAGACGTGCTAGGGGATTCGAACCGCGACGCTTTCTATCTGGTGATGCCATTCTTTTTTTTTTCCCCGCTTTTCAATTGTTTGTTTAGATGGCGAATGGAGTCGGATTATAAAGTTGAAGCGATCTCCGCACTGATGTTGTGGGGTTGGCCTGTGTGGAGTGGGTTCAGTGCGCCTCAGCCGTCAAAAACAAACATCAAAACAACCCTCCTGTGCTGTACCTTATCAATTATCTCTCCAGTAAAAATTCTTAGCGAAATATGAGTCGTGAGCCTGAATGACGAATCCGAGCGTGAGTAATTTAGTGGAAAAGAGATGGAGAAAAAAATAAACACTCGGAGGATCTAGGAGCCAGTAGCTAAAGGCAAAGTGCAGCCTGCAGTGTAAGTGATACAAATTAACTTGAATGTAGTATAGCAAGTTGTTCTTGTGCGACATCAACGTCTTTCCAAGACTACTCGACATACGAAGTACGTTCACCCTTAACACAGATACATATAACCTTGGGTATCGGAATGTACAATATATTCGCTTATTGGCTTGGGCGGGATGGAGATCTCTGCAATGTGATATTAGACTTCGCAGAATTCCAGTTTCATGTGTCACAATCCAGCTGCATCATAATCGGTCCTTGCGGACCAATCACAGATGATAAGCCTCGCATACTAACCAAGGGTATGGTAATTGCTGGCACAAGCCACGCGTACTGTAGATGGATTGCCCCATGATGATTATGCAATATATATCCAGAACGTAGGCCTTCGCCACATGTCACGTGTACAGATGGTCGACAAAAGCACCCTTGAGAATGGCGCTCGGCAACAAGCGACACATGAGACAGCAACACCGACGATAGAAGATCTTAGTGGGGCTGTTCCATATACCTAATACATATAGGTGGAGAGAGTTGGAAGAAAAAAGATTCCCAGCAGGTAGAGTGCCCTCCACGGTGAATTAGTCTCATACCAAGACCCCCAACGGTGAATGACTGTCAGTACACGAATTGGCATACCTTCAAACCACCTATATATCCGTGTCCAAGGTAGCTCCCCCCATGCAGCCTGCGCAGCATTAATAAGCTCTTCTCTATTATGGGGACGTTTATCTGGGTTGTAGTCTCATGCCAAGACCCTTCTCAGGCCGAGCGCCGCGATTCTGCTTCAATAGAGCCCATATGTTCTCAATCAAATTGAGATCAGGTGAGCTTGCTGGCCAAGGAATTCTGCAAATCCCATGTTGCAGCCGATATAATCGAGTTTCTTTAGAAGTATGACTTGGAGCACCATTTTCAATAACCTCTGAGTCTGCTGAGAATAGTGGAAGCAAGTATGGATGTGAATTTCATTTTCACAATACTGCTTAGAATTCAGACCAAGTCGATCTTTATCACTTGTACGCTCTGATGGATCTCGTCGCCGAACTGAAACCAATGGAGAATGGGAGTTGTATTCAACAGCTCCCCAAAACATTACAGATGTCGTTCACCTTTAAAAGAAGGTGCAAGAAATCTTTCATCATATTCTGAGTTTGGTAGTCGACGAACTCGAGGTCGTGCACCTAATAGTATCTTAGTTTCTATCACGTGAATAATCTTGGCATACAACTCACCACGTGTATGTACAAATTCAATATATTAATTAATTGTACAGCACGAGGACGGGCAAAACTCATCAGCAATGTTCTCGGCTACGATACTAAATGAGCAGATATTGGCAAGTCATCAGTGCTCTATTGTATATGCGGGCAAAAGTCTATTGAGGTCTCCACTTTAAACTCTACAACAACAGAGAGTCCCCTACCAGTGCCCAAAATCTCTGGACTCTCTGTTATAATTTGGTTTCTACATGAAACCTGATTAAAAGAGAAAAGGAGTGGTTGTCTTGCCAAATCCCAGACTTGCCCATGTCCCCCTGTATAATTGACAGGGGGTATCATTTTACTCTGCCTCTCGGTTGAGAGGTACACGGTAGGTACCGTTTATTAGTGTCTTACTTCACCAAAGGTACAGTAGCTTCAGTATGAGCCTTGGGAGAACCAGTAGCCAATATGAATACATCTATGTGTACATATATATGTATGTATGTATGTATCTAATACTTATGATAGCCCCACCCCCTTCATCTCGGATTAAAATCGACAATATTATATATACACTTGAAAATAATGAGTGCCACGGATAGTCAAATCAAGTCTCCCTTCGCTGTTCTCTGCGTCCGCTAAGGGGGCACCCACCACCGCTGTGAGGTGCATTTGATATTTGCGGACAGTTGACGTACCCAGTATGTAAAGTTGGTGGTATCCTTCTTCAGCTTTGATCTTATGTCCTCGTGCTCAGAAAAATCAACGCTCTCCAAGCCATCACGGCAGAAGCACTCAAAAATGGTGAATATTTTGAGATACTTCATACAACGGCCCCTACAGGTATAAAAGAGATCCCCACCGACTGTAGTACTGGAGAGTGACGGCATCGACCAACAACAATGCTTTGGGTCGAGAATCATTGGGAGAGCAGTGTTCATGCCAAGTGCAAAAGTTGATAAATGTTTTCGCGTCTGCGCTCTCTCCTCAGATGTCATAGATGTAGATCGATTTTGCTTTGCAATGACGGTAGCCATTGAGATTAGATGTCCGACAATCGTTATCAAGAGATATTCTGCATTACAATTGGGGTAGTCCCAGTTCACTGTCTGGTATAGCCAGGCAAAGAATTGCAGCTGGAAGGCCAAACCCATCGGAGTTTTCTGTATCTCATGGGGGAGGTTATTTGTAGGTAGTTGGAGCTCCCTTGCCCCCATCTCATTGGAATGATTAATTGTAGGGGGCTCCGGTCCTTTTGCGCTCTCTGGGTTGTCATTTGGCAACTGTTCCCTCAGTGAACACACCATCCGGCATAGCGTAGCGGTGAACCTCACAACATGTCGGCCACATTGTATGACCGGTTTCTGCATGGCGAGTTTCAGGGCAAGACGTAGGTAATGTACACAGATTGCTGGCGTGTAGTTTCCGTAAGCGAAAACCGACTCATCGGGTTCCCCTGGAACCCCATCCGGTCCTACTGGGGGGCCCCTAATAGGTTGCCCTGTACGAACCACATGCTGGTAGGGCTCGAAACCGAAACACATATCAGTGCCATCGTCAAATTCCAGGAAATTTCGGAGAAATTGATAGCAGATGGTCTCCTTGCGTGAGTCTGAGAGTTGCCGAGACTTCATAGCAATGGGGAGGATACGAAATATGGCAGAAGCCTCACGAAAGCTGTGCCGGGGCGTTAGAAATTCCACAACTGTGCTCAGTGTAGCTGTGTGCCATCTTTCGGAGATTGGGCCTTCCAGTTGTTCTCCATACGAGTACATGGTGTCGAGATACTGCTCGACTGCCTTCAGTTCATTCACATCCCCAGACCCCAAATACGATTGCCAAAATACAGCACATGGCGAAAATTTTATGCAAGTCCGGTCTAGCAGTGATGGTAGATGCTCTGGTTCTCGGCCTGGAGCAGACGGGTCATTCTGAGTCCCCTCCTGAAATAACTTCAGATTTCTGTGGAATTCAGTGGCCGATCGCAAGATGAGAATGGCAGTCCCAGCCTGTTTGATATGCAGCTGTTGGTCTCCAACGCCATATACATTGCTTTGTGCAATGACGGGGGGTTGGCTTGGGTAAACAGCTTTACTCGTAGTTGTCTCTTTGGCTACTGATATCGATGTTGTTGAATGCCCTTTTGAGTGTGACACTATTGATGTGGAGTGCTCTGGCGAAGAGCTGGGTAGTTTTGCCTCTGGGGGCAATTGGTGCGGCGAGCTTGAGGTCTTTCTATTTTTGATGAATCCCCACTTTTTTAGGTGGATCTTAATTGCTCGGTCACTGTATCCGACTGTCAGTTGATTCTAAATATCAGGGGAGGGAGAAGACATGTCGGAAATTAAACGCACCTGGGGCAGAATAGGGAATCCAAGTTCCGCAAATGCTTCTTAAGTTTTTCCAGATTACAATTGCGCCCAATGTATCTAGGATTCCCATATTAGCTTCAACTACTGTACTTATATTAATAATCATACGTACAGGTGCCTAATTTCCTCCTTATAATCTTCCCAAGGATATCCCTTTGATGTTTTTGGCATTGGGTGGTGTATAGTGTAGATATGGTTATAGAACTGATTTCTATACCGGATATATTGGGCAGCTGCGTGGTCTTTGACTGTATTTCAAGGCGATGTATATACTAGAACTGGATATATATATACATAAACGTAGGTCCTATCACGAAGTACGATCTAAGGGTTAACAGGTGACAGGATCTGAAGACCTTAAATTATGTCTTGTTTCCTTATATGAGCAGTTACACCATTTGCTGTAGCGGATATAGCTAATATTCTGGAAGATTTCTACCAGCCGAGCTGAGCGATATCGTGAACCCCACATAGACGACACAACCGGGCCCCCGATCCGATATCTAGGCACGGGAAGTTATCCCACGAAGAGTGCAACATGTCGGCACGGTGATCCAGGATCAAATAAGAGAGAAGGGTGACGGGTCCCAAATTTTATTAGTGATATTAGACTTACAGTAGTCTGCACATGCACCTGTTTTGAGATGTGTGATGTGGTAGAGGTGTGTATTCCCCAGCTATCTATCTACCGAAACTACATAAAGCTGCTAGTGTGTCTATGCTAGTGTATGACTCAGCTAACTATCGGTGAGACAGAGCCTACCGTGCATACATACAATTTTACAAGGTTTTTTTTTTTTTTTTTTTTTTGAGTATATAAGCCATTCCCCCGAAGGGAGCCTTAGGCTATTAGGCGGCTCCGTTCCCCCATCTTTAAAGAATTGGGTTTACACACGGAACAACATGCTGCTTAAACGCCCAACCTCCCGAACCTAGGAAACAATAACCCCAAAAGATAAAATGTCCGCCTCCTGCTCACACCAGTTACGGCTCCCGCCGCCACGCTCCCTCTTCAGCCTGCGTCCCCGGCAAGTATATTCCGCACTCTTCCGCCTCCACGCCCTCTTTTCCTGGCCAAAAGAAATGCTCCCCTTAAGTAGTGTGATACAAAAGAAATTCGTTACATGACCCACTCTCCTATGTCAAGTCTAAATTGGCGAAGAATTCTTCGACCAAATCTAGCTCGTAATCTCCGTCAGGGTCCTTCACCCGCTTCCGCCACCGTTCTGGATCCAATACTACGCTGCCCTACCCCGCCGAGTAGCTGCACCGCTCTCCTGCATGACTATCTCCCTGCCACTTTTGCAGGTCTTTTGTCTGTGTTGTCGATAGTTCCGGCCACAGACGGCCATCCGGTAGAATGCCAATAGTCTCATCCCAAACCCCGAGCTGCAGTCCCTGCCCTTGCTTGCCCCAGTTGCATTTCGACCCCAAAGGGCCCCCAACAGGACTCGAAGGCAAGCGTGACAGTTCGTGGCTAAGGCGGGTGAGTAGTTTGATGAGTGGCTACCTACTCCTTATATTTTCGTAGTATGTACACGCATTTGATATCGTACCCTTTGCACCTTGAGCCCCTCGCTAAACACCTCTCGATGTCGCTGGACCGGCACCGGCTTTAGAACCGTCCTGTCGA
>Ga0307514_10002353_pt1 | contig 19813 bp, 22 predicted proteins | sample 16_EM_MG_FD_203088 | JGI IMG/M metagenome (GOLD analysis project Ga0307514, IMG submission 203088) | Populus trichocarpa ectomycorrhiza microbial communities from riparian zone in the Pacific Northwest, United States - 16_EM | ecosystem: Host-associated > Plants > Roots > Unclassified | place... | reverse complement strand
TAACGCTTTTCAACTAATTAATCTACTATGTAAAAAAGATCATATTTTTTTGCATATACCCGTGGTTATCTTTTTACCTCTTTTTTTTTTTTTTTTTTGCAACCCCCAACACATTCGCTTGGATCATCCCTCACACCTACTTTTGCTTTGCATTGGTCTCTTTTCCTTTCTTTTTTTTTGTTTTGCACTGGTTACATATGATGACCAGTTTTAAAGTATTATTTTCGTTTAACCTAGCCCTAGTTCGGCGTTTTTCCAGTACACTGACCCCTCTCAGTAGTATATATAATTAATCATCATGACGACCCATTCGAGGCTGCTCGCTGTGTCCATTCGATGGCCTTTTGCTTGACGACTTCCTCACCCTCTTCATCGCCTATCCTCTTCTCCAGTTCAAGCCACTTTTTGAAGAACGCCCTTGAATGCAAAGTGAATCAACATGTAAAGCTACGGAAGAAGAAAGGAACTGACTTTGCTTTGTGGCTCGTCATCTTCAAAGCAAACACTCGACCAAAGAGATTTCTAATTCCCCATTCAGTGACATGGGATGCAAAAGGATCAAACATTACCTCAAATTCTGAATATTCTTCAGAGTGCCTTCCATATCCATATACACCGACCACATATCCCACCTTTTCGGATGGGAATCGACGATACCCTCGAACAGGGTTTTGCCACGCTCAGGATCTCCGTGCTTGTATTCCAACAACGCAAATTGCGAGATTGTCTTCAGATCTACGAGACGTGAGCTTTGAGGGAAGGGGGGGGGGGAACGAAAAGCCGAGCTCACGTTTGCGCTTCTCCAAACTTTGTAAACCGCGCGGGAGTAGTTTTCTTGCTTCCTCCATCTCGCCCTGTTTCAAGAGGAACTGCGCAAACAACGTCCAGACTTTGGAGCTTTGTCCAAACTTCCTGGACGTTCTTTTGTACTGTTCTTCCGCTTTCTGAAACAAATTTTTTTTGAGTAAGATCATTTTTGGATGGGATTGTAACGTTACCTCGGCCTTGTCAGATTGCTCGAATATGGCGGCCAGTCTCAAGTGAATCGTTTTCGAATCATTCGCCCGAGCAGCCTCCTTGAAAGTAGCCTCGAGACTCTCACCCGTTCCGTAAACGTTTTCCAAGTTGAGAAGTGCTATCCAAACATTCAACCTCTCTTGCTCCTCTCTAAAGTTGATGGTCTTGAGCGCACGCCGACCGATTTCACGAGCCTTATCAACTTCGGAAAGCGGCAGTTGGAACGACATGTACTGAACCCAGAGATACGACGAATTCGGAGAACCAAGGAGCAATCGCTCAAAATCTGCGTTTGACTCTGGCGTTTTAGTATGCATATCCGCCGTTAGGTCCTGCTCGATTTCTTTGCGTTTCCTTTTCTTCTTTCCGGGCTTTACGGCTTCGTCTTCATCGGACGATGAAGACCCTGTTCCTTCGTCGTCCTCCGGCTGGTGTACAGTACCAGGCCATTGGAATCCACCTATGGAGGACAGTGCGGGACCTTGAGTTGAAGGCGTGTTTCCTGATGGTAACGTCCCTGGGATGCTAAATTCAGGTCGAAGGCCGTCTACATCAATTTCCATATCGTCACTATCTTCAGAATCAGAGGCCATCTCAACGTCCTGACCCTGATCGGCAACTTTTTCATCGGCGGCGACACCCTCATCTGCTTCTCCGTTTTGTCCCTCAGCGGCTTCATCATTTTCTTCAAAATCACCTTCACTAAAATATGACGGTTTCAGGCCAAGAGATATTCGCCGGTTTTCTACTTTCAGGACCATTGCTTTTATGCGATCACCTTGGCGAAAGCCTCGTAGGGCAACGGCAACGTCGGCGCCAGGGTTGTCGGATAGCTGCAAAGAATCATTTGTTATTATACAAGAGCGGATAGGCCATAATTCATGAGGCTGACCTGCGATTTGTGACAGAGACCACTGAGTTTCGACCCTGTAATCTGTATGAAAAGGCCATAATCCTCAATCTTCGTAATAGAGCCTTCAACTTTCTGACCCTCCTTGAGGTCACTCAACGTAATGGAAGACGTTCTTTTTGCCGAGAGATCCCCCGTTCTGAGGGACATCTCGACTTTCTTGTGATCCGTGTCAATGCTGTACAACGATCAATCTTGTGTTGAGCTGGTAGGCTGAACAGAAACAAACCTGAGAATGCGTCCCTTCACGACTTGATGAACCTTGAACTGCCCCTGCCAGTCTTTTATGTACTAGATTGTACATGAGGAATTTGAAAGGGAAGACAATATTACAACAAACCTCGTCAAAAAGCTCTTTGATTTGGACACGAGCGTCAATTTCTCGACCAATGTTAACGAATAAACCGTGTTCCATTACGTTTTTCACGAAACCGCGGACATTCTGACCAACTTGAAGTTCGGATAGATGATTGATTTCTTGATCAACTATTTCATGCTTGTGATCTGGCTTTGTCCGAGATACGCGTATTGAAAGTGCTAATTGCTTCTTGGCGTCATCTTTTCCAACAACCGTCGCCTTGATGATCGAGTCGACACCCGGTAGCTGCGCGCCAGCATCGAAATTATCAGAAAGATCACTAAAGTGTAGGATGCCGCCGATGTGAGGCGTTATTTTCACCAATGCCCCGTTCCTGATATGTTGTGTAACTCGCCCACCAATTAGTTGCCCGATATCGATCGATTCCATCGTGATATTTGAACCTTTGGGTATCATGGGCGGCTTTTGCTTTGGTTTGTTGGCAACAATGACCAATGCCTTGTCAGGATTTCGAGAAACGACAATAAGCTCTTCCAAATGTTCGCCAACCGTCAGAGTGCCAAGTAACTGAGTCACTGTTTCGTGACGATGGTTGGCCAGATTTTTTAGCGAGAGGAGAGCACGGATCTTCGTTGGCTGAAGAGTAACAAGGATGTTGTCCTTGTGTATCTCAGTTACTTTCCCTTCGACGGTGTGTCCGACATCAATCGAACTGATGTCTGTAACGACGTCGAAATTTGCGGATGCTTGTTTGATACTCGCAGTAATTCGTCCACCGTCCAAGCTAAGGATGCGAACTTTCACAACTCTCCCAATTGGAAAGGCTTCTGATAGTTGACTCTTTGTCGTTTCACTGAAGCTGCATCAAAAACCAATTTTTTTACACGGCAAGACAGCATACCCAATTTCTTTCAAGGGAACGGCAGCCCTCATATTGTTGTAGAATTCAACGACGAGATGCTTGTAATATGTCCTGTAGACTACGGAATGTGTAACCATTCCCAGTTTGACATCTTCGACTTTGGAAATGATGGGTAGTGAGGAATCCAATAATGTCTTCTTCGCAGTGAAAGCAATGCGTTTGCGGTCTGGGTCAACTACTAGAATCTGTGTGCAATAATTAACTTAAGAATTGGAAAGAATCAAAAAAGCTCGTACTCGACATTTAATACTGGCACCTTCTTTGAATCGCTTTGCTGGATGTTTGAGCATTATATCTGCGTAGTGATTGGGCCAAACCACACCGTCCACGCTTCTCGACAGCGACACGAAGAGACAAGCATCTGTAAGGTTCTTAATAGTCCCTGTGACAATTTCTCCGACTTCGACATCCGTTGGTTGTAGATACTTCTGTTGTATGACCGAAGGTTTCAAGCATAGTTGTAACAAGCCGTCAAAAGCAAAATAACCTGTCACGCGGGCAGGATGTATAGATCCCGGTTTCCATGGACCAGTCGAAGAAAGTGATGGCAAATGATCGTCCGAAGCTTGAGAGATCTGATAAAAAGAAAGATGACAAGTCGATGAAAAGAAGAGTTTTGGAACTAACATGAACGAATCCTTCTACGCCTTCTGCAACCTCAGCTGTGAGTCCTCGTTCGGGTTCTACCCTCAAGACCTTTACCGCCTCCAGGACGTTGCCAATTGGATAAGCTTCTGGGACAGTCTCCGTTGAACCAGAGATTAGATGAGGACGTAATTGAACAACATGATCCAAGAGACTTAGTGCGAATTTGGGAGGAGAGGAAGAATGATCATATAATACTCTGGCTTTGACCTTCTTCCCAACCTTGTACGCAGTGGGTTCTTTGCCAAGATGAAATTCATCTACCGTCCCATCAAAGTAACCCAGGACTTGCAGGTTCAGACCAGTCGTATGTACGTTAGTGATGAATGCTTGAAGCAGTATTCCGGGTGGGATGGATGTTACAGAGGATATTTCTGTAAGCTGTAGAGGACTGAGTAGATAATTCAAGGAAGAATAGGTGGCTACACACATACGTGCGAGGTTGAAAATTTGGATTTGTCGGCGCTGACCGTGCATACTCTCCCACTCGCGGAAACTTTTATGATAGTGACATCGGTTAATGAGCCGGTGCACAACTGTTTCCCACCTCCCTGGTCAGCATCCTTAAAAGGTAAGAACCCAGAGACATCATTTATTCCAAAATCGAGAGTATAACCATGATCCTCACGACTTTTGACCGCTGCAGTCAGAGTCTGGAGTCAGATTAGTTAAAGTGGACTTGTATGGGGAGTAAAAGCCGACCTACGAAGCCTTGTTTCAGGTCAGCTTTCTCAATGCCTGTATTCACGCGTTCAGGGATCAGCGACAGCTCGACCCTTTTGCTAGCTCTGATACTTTCATCTCTTGTCTTCCCTATACCGGAGATGTCGGTTGTGCCTGGAGAATACACGGCGGAGACAGAGGCCCGCACGTACTGGCCTACTTTAAAAATATCTCCTAGTTCAGGAACTACAAGCTGCCGAGTATCTGAACCGTCTTCATTATCCTCGTAATCAGACTGAAGCTCTTGCGCTTCAATACGTTCAAGAAGTTCAGTAAATTGTGATGAGATATTTGTGATGGGAATGTGAGCGAAAAGCTGATTTGGAAGAGATACAATCAGCACTAATGGAAGGATGTTGATGATTTGGCCAAATATTTTCATGCCGACGATAATTCTCTAACCAAGAGTGTCAGGGCTGTATCCGGAGTAGACTCTCAAACTTACTTTGTAATTAAGATGCTCTATTCGTATTTTATCTTTTCCCTCTGATGATTTTCCTGATGTAGCAGAGTTTACTGCAGATTTCGTCTTCTTTTTTCTGCTCTTCTTCGCATTATCTTCCTTCAGTTCTGGAAGTTGAGAGAAAGACATCTGGCTTTAAACGACAAACTAACCGTAAATATTTCTGCGTTGGCCTCTTTCACGGCTTCTGCTTGAATCGCTTTCACTTCCAGGGGAGTGAAAGAGGTACCCCCTCCTCGAGGAAAGTCTACTTCTTCCGCCTGGATTTTGGATGGTGGGATCGACTGGGATCCATCCTTTTTCTTGTCAGACTCCACTCTGACTTTCTTAGCTTTGCGGCTCGTGGACGAGTCCTCTAGAGAGCGTTTTGGTGCAGCCATCCAAAATATCGATAGCCACTGGCAGTGGTAATTTTAACGGAGTTTCTGCCCTACAAAATTTGGATGTGACTCGGTCCGCTTTGCCCGGTCAGGCGAGTTTACAGCCGACTTCCACCTTCGTTCGTTATTGTAACCAAATGGGTGAGTTATCATTTCTTTATTGTAAATAAGGCATTGACTCTATCTCCCAAATAGATTACCAAGTCAGTATTCTCGTACACGAATGATAATTAATATCTAAGATCATGTCTGCAGAATCGTGTTGGTTCAAAATTTGGGGGTGGTGGCGTTGCCGGAGCCTCAGAGAGCAATGTGGATAGGCGGGAACGACTGAGAAAGCTTGCGTTGGAGACAATCGACCTTGCAAAGGTGAGCGTTGATCTACCATTGGCTGGACGAAGCATGAATTTTCCCTTTTTCTTAGGATCCATATATCCTTCGAAACCACCTTGGTTCTCTTGAGTGCCGTTTATGTCTTACGTTGCACACAAACGAGGGTTCATACTTGGCTCATACGCAAGGAAAAAAGCATCAGACGAATCTCGCTCGTCGTGCTGCTCGTGATGCAAAAGAAACGCAACTTACGATTGCGCCTACACAAACCAGTACGCAGAAGAAGGTGTTCCTAAAGATTGGGCGACCTGGATACCGAGTAACCAAAATGAGAGACACGGATACTGGAAAAGAGGGCATGATGGTTCAGGTCCATCTTCCTCAAATTAAGGAGGATGTGCTGCCACGTCGTCGTTTTATGAGTGCATGGGAACAAAGAAAAGAGCCTCCCAACAAGGCCTTCCAATATCTCGTCGTAAGGCCTTTTTGGAAATCACATTTACTGTCCCACTCTCATTAATTTCAATAGGTTGCTGCAGAACCCTACGAAACCATCGCTTTCCGAATACCAGCTCGTGAAATAGAGGACGAAGCCGACGATGCGGGCTATTGGAACTGGTCCCACTGGGATCCTGACACCAAGCAATACAGCTTCCAATTCATGTTCAAATTACCAATGTATTGAAAAGTGCTTCGTGCAACAAAAGCTTCTGTTTATTTACTGCCCTTGTCATTGTCTTTCATACATGATTGAATCTGATCTGTTTTGATGGTGCGCATGCATTCCCCATATAGTTCCATAGTCAAACCTACGTCTGTTGAAAGAAAACCGTCCCGAAGATGTCCATTTTCTATTTTCCATGATGTCCCCAACTGCGTATTGGAACTGACAATTCCACATACATATTTTACGTTGGTGATTGGTGTAATTGAGGCTGGTATTGATAATGCGAGTGTTGCTTCTTGAATCCTACGTCGCGGTATGACAAAAATGTCTACATAGTGGGAACCATGATAATTTTATCGAAAGTGATGCCATAATCGTGAAAAGTGCAAGCAAAGTAAATAGTTAAAGGGAAACCTGACAACATAAAAAGCTCTTAAGTCTTTCAAGGTCCTGACAACAACACTGAAAACTGGGCAAATACTTTTCACCAAGCACGCTTGCTCAAGACTCGCTTGGGTCCAAGTTTGTTCATCACTACTCGCTGAAGATCATTATCGTTAGCAACAGAATTCTTAAAATCGATGATTGGAGGAGCAAATGAAACGGTTGTGATGGCAGATGGTGGTGAGGCGGGTGACATCATGCTAACCCGTTTTTTGAGTTTGGCAACTTTGGCAGAAGCAAATGAGATCTCCTCTGCTTGGGCTTTCACGACGGTACTTGCAGGTCGTATTCGTTCAGGGAGTGCTCGTTCCAAGGGCCGAGACGAAGGTTCGACGATTTGCGAAGGTACCTGCCGCGCGGGGAGGTAATGTGACTGCCGTGTGTGTATAGTATGACGATACTCTATAGGACGAGACTGGGGTGCCATGTTAGGTTGAGAAAGTGGTGCAGGCATGACAAGGTGTTTAGGAATGTGGCGGGGGCGTGGAGAACCTACATTGCGTGATTGAGAAGACGATAAGGTCGAGACAGACTTATGTATACTGCCGCTCTCCACGGGGTGAAGGCGGACAGGATTTCCTCGTGCAGGTTGCGGAGGGCCAGCTGATGTACCTTGTCTGACGATAGGCTGCTTGGACTGGGTTATAAGAGTCTTTGGGATGACTTCCCCATTTCGTCCCGCATGCAAAGACACATTGGACACCGCGGCGTTCCCACCCGATGCATTTGCCGGAGTAAGGCTTGGGCTAGAATTTGTCGACCTTTGCGATAAAGTTTGCAATCGGTCCCGCTCTGCAGGCCGGTCAGCATTCGTCTGCAGAATGTAAGGTGGAGGGGGACTCTCGAGAGGAGGATCTATCGGGCTCGACAGATCTAGTGCCAACACCAAAGACTGAGGCTTCCCTGAACGAGGATCGACTTGTTGGGGATCATTTGCCTCCAAACTTGTTTGAGAAGCATCCCGAGAGGCAGATGACTCGGACCTGGATTCTTCAGAATCATCTTCGGATTCCCCACCCAGCATTGCCATGCCAATGCCGATAGATACATTGGAAACAGGCTTTTCATGATCCTGTTTTACTGGTTTACGAGGAACTTTCTTGAGGACAGGTTGAGAAGATGACTGGATGATTGGAACCGTTGATGGTGGAGGGTGAGCAGAAGATCCAGCGGAAGGCAAATTTTGAGGAAGTGGATGGTTGACCTGCGATGCAGGCTTAGACTCATGAGGCAGATGATCACGTGGCGGAGTTGTGGGATGAGTTTGCGGCAGAGAAGCAGAACTTTGCATGGGTGTCGTAAAACCAGACTGTAGAAATGAAGGAAGAGGAGGATTTCGACCAGAAGGTATCATCATGACGGCCATAGGCGGAGAAACCAAGTCTCTAGGTGCTGTGCGTTGCCTGGGTTGTGTAGCCTCCCCATAGAGCGAGTAGATATTCCGTGGTAGAATTTGACCAGGGGATAAGTTCAGGGACAAACCTATGGCCTGAGGAGGGGCATAGTTCTGCGAAAAAAAGAAGTCTGTCAGCAGGTTAATAGACAGATAAATCATATATTCACATTGCCTAAAGCCGATGCACCTCGATTATAGCTACCATGTCCTGCATACACTTGCTTGCTCTTCCCTCGAATTGCCTGAACGGCTGCCTCATAAGGTCCTCCGTGATGAAGCGCGATTCCCCACGGATTGGTTTCATCTAGCTCATCAATACTGTCCAAATCTTTGACACGACTGTTTGGTGCGTCAGATGCGCGACGCTTTGACGGCGCAGATCCTGTTAGCGAAGATGCTGATACTGTAGCTGGCGTACTAGGCCCCAGAGTAGAAACTCGAGGAGGCAGAACTAGCCTTTCTACGCTGTGGAGATCGGGCTCCGTGGGATGACGGGGCACTGCATTATTTCCGATCCTGGCTGATCGCGGTTCCTTTGACGGGTTGTTTTTCGTCGGTTTTGACACCACAGAAGACGATTTAGGCTGTTGCGTAGACCGACGCTTTAAAAAAGTCATGAACGATCTCTCTGGCTTTCTTTGTGGATTCTTTTGGTCAACCGGTGCTGGCGGTGGTGATGGTGGTGGTGGTGGTGGTGGTGGTGACGGTGACGGTGACGGCTCTGTCGTCAAGACAAGTGAACGTGGTTTCTGCGATGACGACGCAGGCAGGCCGTGTGACTCTTCAGATTGTTGAGTTGACGAGGTTGGGTTTAGCGTGCTGTTAGAGATTGAAATAGATAAAGAATCGCTTGGACCTGCGAAGTTAACTGGAGAGTTGGGTGGTTGGATCAGATGAAAAGGCTCGCCATCACTATCGTCAACAAGAACACGCCTAGCCTTTCGTGTGCTGTTCCTCAGAGATGGATGTCCTGCGGGCGGTGAAGATAGCCAAGGTTCGTGACTTGTGACTGCATATGGGTGTTCGTAAGGGTCAGCTGAGAAGGCCGGGTCTATGAGTAATGAAGACATTATGGGTTTGCCATTGACTCGTTTGGGTTTAGGTTGTGCGATAAGTGAAGGTCGGAATATCATCATAACAATCCATACAACGGTGGGGAAGACAAGGAATGGTAAAGAGAAGGACAGAGTATCTCGAAAGCTGCGCCTTAAATTTTTGCGAGCATTTTTAAGCAGTAAACCCTTTGTATATGACACGCACAGCTACATAATAAGGTATCGCCTGCATGCCACTTCATTGGTCCTGAATTCACAAGCTTCGTGTTTTGAATTGCCATGCAACCCAAAATTTGTCTTCATTTGATTTACGTGAAGAAATGTGTATTGCCGAGAATGATGCCATGAGGACTTTGTATCTATCCATGCCGATGCTGAATTTCCCATATGTAACGATTCTATTCCGTTTGTCGACGACCCTAAGTTGCCCGCCTACCGAGTAACCCTTTATTTGGCCCACCTGGTTCCATTTGTACCCCGAATCGTTGCTTGCCACCTGAGGGGGCTGGAATCTTCGAACCTGAATTACGGTTGACCGGTCTGGGTATCGCTGTTGAACCTGCGGCAAAAGACCCGATGGTCGCACATCTGGCAGGATTAACTATGTTCAAGGTCGACCTTGGTGGGCGTGTGGTATTCCCGGATTCCGAAGCTGGTATGCGACGCGGTCCGCCAAGAGTCACTTGCGTGGGATTAGTCTGACCCTTCGTATTCAAAGGAGGCTTAAGCTTCGGACCATCATTGACCAAGATACGACGTGGGCCATCTCCAGATTGAGAACCACTGGGTATGACCGGCCCTTTATTAACTGCTCTCCTAACTCTTCCTGACCCTTGACTATTTTCAGTTACCTTACATGTCAAGGATGAAACTTTTTCAGGGGATGACTGCGCTGGAACCTGTGAAGCAGGAACATTAATGGTCGTGACACTTGAAGTCCGCCTAGAACCGCCAGGGTTAATTCTCGACCCTGCGACTTTTGCCTGATCCACGGTTTTGGCTCGCTTTATGACTTTAAGAGCGGCAACTGGTCGGGGCGGGGCCAAAGCGGTGGGCCGTGAATTGGGAGTGGACACCATGTCGCTCGCGGGTTCGATTGAGGACGGGAGCGGTATCGGAAATTCATTAATACCATTTGAAATCGAGCTTTTCTTGCATACAGGAGCCGCTGCAAGTACCATATAAACGCATCCACACACTTATTGTACAAATACTTACGAGGCGTTGCTATTTTTGAAGTCGTTCGATCCTTTATTCCATTACAGATGGCATCAAGTATTGATGCATGCTGGCCTTCTGCGACGGCGTTATCTAAAATTTAATTTCGAACATTCAGATGAAGGGTACCTTGGCTTTCAAATCTCTTTTCATTGGGAGTGCCAAATCCGTGGACTTCAATCGGCCCCTTTAAAGACAACGCCTCCTGCCCGCCTGCACAAGCGTCGTTCACGGGTTCATGGTAAGTTGGACCGAATCCATCATCATCGAAGGAGGTACCTTCACAGAAATTCATCCCAGAATTTGAGCCGAAAAACGATATTTTATCATTTAATAAATCGAAAGTTGCTTCAGAGGGATTGAAATGAAGTTGAAACGATGAGTGCAAATCGACTGAATGGCGATCGGAGTTGTTGGAGTCTTTCAAATAAGCATTCGGACGCAGTCTGCTTTCAAACGATTGTGGGGAAGTGTCGACCGCAGATTCGGGAGTAGGCTGAAGGGAGAAAGGAGAAACAAAGGCAGATGTGTCGCTGGGAAGAGTACTACGGGATGATTCCAGGGCTGCAGTGGTTTCTTCCGACGTTTTCGATGAGCATTGCGAATTGGTCGTTTCAGTATCGCAAGAGATTTCAATGGTCGGAACAGGCATAGCCAACGAAGTCGAACACTCTTGGACATTGATCGAATTTCTAAAAGCTGGGGGTGTAGCATCAGATGAGGTAACGACATTGGTCTGATGTGCTTTAGAAACGAAAGGCATTTGACGCCTGAACGTTTTCTTCCGACCCATCGGAGTGATTTCATCCTTAGGAGCAATTTCGGCTAGAGGCGTACGAGGAGTAGGTGACATCTTCGGTGACGCCCAAGTAGCTGCACGTTGAGCCGACCACTTAGGAGTAGCAGCCTTGGCCATGTCACGAAAGGTGAGCGTGGCGTTCTCGTCTTCTTCGACTGCAAAGCTCTGCTTGATTTCAGCATCTAATTCTTCCTCCTCCTGGAGGAGGTCTTTTATGTCGGGTTCATCCACAGTAGCATCGCCTACGTCTATAAGACGACGGCATAGCTTGCGAACGGGCGAATAAACCTGCTTCTGAGAACCATGAAAGTGGAAAAAGGAGTCGTCGTTGCAATCATTTTCCTTGTCGAAATCCGTTGAGGAAACAAATCGTGATAAGGAAGTCGATGAGAGGGGATCGAATAGAGAGAGAACACTGAGTCGAGGGCGTTGGGTGGTCATTAAGTGAGACAGCGAACGACTGCGCAATTTGAACATTAAAGAACGGGCTCACGTCAGAGTGTTTATCCATGTGTACGCGACAAAAAGTCACGAGTCAGACTCAACTTCCTCCATGACTGAATTATCCACGATTCGTACTGAAATAAAATCTTGGGAACGGACATTCAAAGAGTCAAATGGACGCGCACCTACAGTCGATGATATTAAGCAGAACAGCGCCATCGGTTAGCTATTGCCAAATTTCTAATGCTTGATATTGCCTAACGCTTTCGCTAGCGGAGAAATATAAGTTATATAAAAGACTTTCCAAGTCTACCACGTCGGTAGGCGCTGCCCAGAAAGAGAAAACACCCTCTCATCCTTCAACGCCTCCAAGACCGACGCGCCGCAAACATTCTCCATCTATCTTGCTCTCGAAATCGCGTGCTGTCAAAACCACAACACCACTGGCTGCTTTTAATCCTTTTTCTCCACGAAAGAAACAGAAAGGGAAGGAAAGACAATTGCCTTTAGACAACGAGGAACTTCGTCAAAACCTATTTTTCAATTTCGAGTCAATTTCGGCCAACAATGAAGATGGCCTGTCCCTGGATCCATTTCCTCCCACACAAACCCCTTCTTCATCCAGAGATTCCCTTTCTCCTTCTCCCAAACCTATTAGCGCCGTGTTGCGAGCACGAAAGAGATTGAGGGGAGAGCCAGTATCCCCATCACCCGTGAAGGAGAAGAAGAGACGCGTTAAATCGCAGAATGCAGTCCTGTTCCCTTGCCTTAATTTGGACTCAATCGGTAGCGATGATGAAGTGGACGCTCAGGATGTGGACTCATCTTTTGTGGACAACTCACCCGTCAAGGTCCCTACCAGTGGCAAATTGTTTGCCCAGTTGTTCATGGAGAATACTCTTGCGCCTACTGACTTGTTCGGCGTGAGAGGTAATCAGGACAATATGAAAGCGGATAAGAAGGAATCTTTCATACCAACTCGGCGAGCCGTTCGAACAGAAAGTCTTCGGCAAGTTGCTCGAAAACCAAGTAGAGGTGGCTCAAAAGTTGACGCATCTCCGGGTCATCTCGATACACGACCAATAGCCTTGGCCATGAGCAGAGCTAATAGCGAGTTGGCAATCAACCGGTTGACAAATAAACGCCCAGATACTGAAGCTGTTGAAACTGTTCGCCCTCTGCCAAGGTCAAAATCACCACTTATTCCTCCATCCCCTCCGCCATCTGCTGCTGCTAACAATCGTCCGCCAAAACACCCTTTGAAATCACAAGCTTCTAAAAGCAGGAAGAAGGCCAAAACTGAAACACAGAACACAAGTGATAGCGATGAAGTAGAACAACACGCAAAACTAAAGGTCGTGAAATATCATACTACACACATTCGACGCGCTGGTAGTGAACAGTTTGAAGACAGCAGCGAATATGACATCGATTCCGTTTTTGGACATACACGTTTTGGTTCGCCTCGTGCTCCCATGCCTGACATCACACAACAGGAAGGTGGCATAATTGAGGTCAACCTACCGGATAAACTTCAACGCGTGTTAGCACTCGATTCTGTGGCACCTCAAAGCAGGATCCCAGACCAAGACGGCCTTGTGAAGAGTCTGCTCTATGGCATGCGCACCACCCATTACGATCCTAGGAGGGGAGGAGAAATATGGGACATTGGAGAGGACCATTTCACGAGTGTAGATGAAGGAGGAACTAGGGAAACTAGTTACGCTGAAGAGGAGGATTGGGAGGAAGAGCCGGTTCCATGGGATATTGCAGAGCTATGACTGGGTAACAAATGTACGTGTATACCCGGAACGTGTACTATGACCCGTGCCTTTAATTTCCAGTTTGACGAAAATGCTTGCGCTCGTTCTCATGCACCTTAAACTGGTTGTGTATCCGTTTATCATCTTTGGGATCCCGTTAGAATCTGTTCTTCCACAACTATATCCGTGTTGTGCATCTCTTTATTAACTAAATCTACAGGTAAACTGCGAACAGCTGTATAATGCGGCATCGTGCCGTTAATAATTGTGTTTCATCATAGACGCTGCCTCATTCTGAATGCATGTATTTCCTGCTTCCGAACAGTTTCGGCCTATTTGGGGACTACTCATGTACACGACACCGATCACAAGTCAGTCAAGACGCAGCAAGGATTGTGTCAGGAAACATCCCACAAAGGACGCAACAGGCGTGTTCTGATTGCTTAAGTACCTGTCATATCTGCCACCGTTAACATGTCTCAGAACTCCCTCAACAACACATTGAACAATCCCGAACGCCGAACCAGCTTCCGCGATAGCACCCGTATCTTCCGCACCTCCTCGAAGGACTCTATCAAAGCTTCAAAACCCAGCAAGAAGGGATCTGTCTCTTCCTATCGCCCCTGGTCGGTATACGAACAAAACATGGCTCCAATCATCCTCCGTGATCCTGAAGCCCTCCTGAAGCTCTTAGAAGCTATTTATGACAGCCCTGGTGGCAAGCGGTCACTGTCGAGACTTGCCCGCACTTGCAGTGCAATCTCTGGTCCTGCTCTTGATATCCTTTGGAGAGAATTGGACTCTATTATCCCGATTATAGGTCTCTTTCCGGCTCATCTTTTGAAAAAAACTCGTAGGCCTGGCTTGGGTTTGGTGAGATTCTTTTGTTCGGTTTTCAAACTTTTCTGACGTCATTCTAGAGTCGTGTGCCCCACGAGAAAGACTGGGACACTATCATAAGATACGGCGAAAGTATCCGCAAGACCACTTACGATGAGTCGGCCAACAATGTCGCAAGCGCCATTTTCCCCGTTCTTGACGAACATCGACCCATGCTCTACATCCTGCCTCGCCTCCAAGAGTTGACTTGGAAGGTCGAAACTCCAGCAGCACTAGAGCGTTGCACCATGTTCCTCAATCCTACACTTGAAGTCATCAATCTTGAAGTCAGCACCAGATTTCAGAAAGTAAATGACTTTCTGGCCGACATGTCGAGCAGGGTCAAATTAAAGGGATTCTCCTTCATTTCGCCTACGAGCCTGCCCGATGCTTTCACAGAACTACTTCTCGGCCAAGACGCCCTTGAGAAAGTTGTCCTTGTCGCACCAGGTGCTTTGGCTCCGGGCATTGGGCGCTGGGTCGCTTCACTGCCTGAACTCAAGCACCTCCAGCTTGACCTCACTGGAAGATCACCGATTGCCGTTGAGGGATTCTTCGATGAACTGCTTCCCCGCTCGGGAGACTCGACTCCAAGCTCAATAGCGTCCAGAGATAGCGGTATCTTCTCTGGTGAGGAGGTCGATTTTACCGAGATTCGTAAGTCCATGCTTCGACTTACAGGAGACTTGCGTCGGAAAGGTTCCTTCACGAAGCTCAAGAGAGTCCACCTTACCGGGGAGGTCGCGAACATTGCCGTGTTTCTCAAGCATCTTGAAAGCAATTTGTCACACCTCGAACTTGTGATTGAAGACCCACCTGACAGCGCAGACTGGCAGGATCTGTCCGAGTTGATCTGCGATCGCTTTAGCGACAGTCTTCAGTCGATTCGCATCACAGCCACTCCTTCTGCTAAATTTGCCGACCTCGTCCGTTCAACACCCAGAGCTGAACCACCCACCGCTAGACTGTCTCTATTAAAGCTGGCTGGCTTAAAGAGGCTAGTGCGATTCGACGTTGACCTTCCCGAATCCGTCGTGTTCACACCCGCTGATATTGAAGCGTTGGCGAACGCATGTCCAAAATTGGAAATCGTGAAGTTGTGTCCTCTAGCGCGCTTCCCATTGCCCCACAGCCCGAAAATCACTCTGGAGTCCCTGGTACCCTTGATCTCAGGTTGCAGACACTTACATACTCTGGCAGCTGTTTTCATCGCATCTGGGGGAAGCGAAAAAGTTTTGAAGTCGCAGCACGCGTCTTCGAAGTCACTCTTACGCCTCCATGCAGGTCATTCTTGGGCAAACGACCCACTTCACATTTCCATTTTCCTGAGCCACCTAGCACCTCGCCTTGAGCTGCTTAAGTGGTTCCAGGAGAAGAATAGGCCTGGATTCATTGAGGCACACTCGAAAGCGTGGCAGTCGGTATCGGAAATCCTTCCTCACGTGCAGCAGGTTAGAGAGACAGAGAAGTCGTTCATTGATATTGTTATTCCCGAACCTGAGAAGCCAGAAACTTCTGAGAAGAGCGTCGACGCTACTAGACCAACGAAGTCCATGGGTGTCGATGCCTGTGTGGAAACACGTTCGGAAGGCATACAATTCTCGCCAGTATTGGTGAACCGCGAAGTGGAAGCGGTCGTTAAAACTGTCGAGACCTCCATTGATGCCACACCTCCGACGCAGGATGTCAGCATCGAGGCACAACCTCTGTCAGTCACAACTGCTGTTATGGCTGCCCTCAGGACAGGAAAAGGGAACCCTTTCTATCAGCATTCGTTTGTTCGTCAATCCCAACCGCCTTTCTACTTCTTTTCCTCAATCCTCAGCTTACTTACGTTCTTTTACCGTTGCGGTGTCTTTCCTTTCGCCTTCACTTCACACGTTTTCCATCTCGTCCTTTCGCGTGTCAATGACCTGAATTGGAGAGCAGGAGGCTCTGTGGATCTTCCAAAACCTTCGTCACCGGCCGCAGTATCTTCTGATTCCATTCAGCTTGAGAATTCGATTTCCCTGGATACCCTTCCAGTCCGTCTGTGATTCTTCTGCTATTCAAGACCTTCACTCATTGTACCTACTTGGCACTGACAATTAGATACCAACACCCACATATGCCTATGCACCGTATGATCATTATGCCCATTATGCACATGCAATCCATTTCTTTTGTCCAGCTCCTTTTGTTCGTGAGCCTCTCCTGGAGGACTTGAACTCCAAATGCAATGGTGACTCGGACATGCCCGAAGTCAATGTCAGCACGTGGGTCACACCAACTCAAACAGATCAAAATAATCTCGCGACGCGTCACCGGCGCGACTTACATTGGCTTACAAGTCCGTCAAATCACTGGTCTTCCGAGAGTTATAACATGGCCGATAACAAGAAGCAAGAGAAAGATTTTACAAAAGAAGTTGATGCGTTATTGCCAGAGGCCGATGCAACAATTCAGGTGCTTCAGTCTTTCAATGAACTTATCACACTTGACTAATTGTTCAGTAGTCTGGTAAACTCCAAGAGGGCCTAGATAAAATATTTTCTCTCGAAAAGCAAACGAGAAATGTATGGCCCTCCCTTGAACTTGTGTCCTGTATTTTTATATGTTTTTAGGCGGCTGATCTTGCGTCAACATCTCGATTGGTGAAAGCTGCCACCCAACATTGTTACAATGCTCGGGATTACCCTCTTCTCAACACGACTATTAATCTTCTCAGCAAGAAACACGGCCAACTCAAATCTGCAGTTCAAGCAATTGTAGAACTCAGCATATCCTGGCTTCCAGAGATTAAGGAGCGCGATGGTTTAGAAAGGTGGCTCGAACTTATTGAGACGTTGCGTAACGTTACAGAGGGCAAGGTAGTTATTATTCTCATTAGACTTGAGACAGAATTAATTTACCCTTTTATAGATTTTCCTGGAGACACCTCGAGCACGGGTAACCCTCCTTCTATCACATTACCATGAAAGCAACTCCGTGTCGGGCAAGTCCAAGGACCCAAAACAGTTATTGCAAACAGCATCAGACTTGCTGTCAGACCTCCAAGTCGAGACATATTCTTCCATGGAACGGAGAGAGAAAACAGAGTTCATTCTGGAGCAAATGAGACTGCTTGTCGCTTTGGCGCGGCAAAAAGACGCCGAAATTCAGAACAAACAAGGCAAGGAGGCTCTTGGCGGAGGTGAACCAGAGTGGGTAAAGGTTCGCGTTGGTGGTAGGAAAATAAACGAAGAGTTCTTGAAGCAGAAGGAGAACGAGGTATGGTTCCTGTGCAAATATTCGGACGGTTTCTTCTCATGTTTGCTATTTAGGATCTGAAACTGAAATACTATGACTTGATGATCCAACATGCTCTTCACAACGATTCTTACCTTGATGCTGCAAAGTATTATGAAAAAGTTTGGCAAACCCCTTCCATCAAAGAAGACGTAAACGGAAAGGGCAGGATGGTGAGTACCAACGATTCAATTATTCACCTACGCCTAATTAAATTCTAGGCACTTGAACATATTGTCTACTACATCGTTCTTGCGCCACACACGAATGAGCAATCGGACATGCTTCACCACATCTTCAATGATCCAGCACTATTGAAACTGGAACTTCACTAGTACGTTGTACGTGCTACATGGACTGCAAAATGCTGAGTCGTGTGTAGCAATCTCGTCAAGTGTTTCGTGACACGAGAACTCATGCGCTGGCCTGGTATCGAGTCTATCTATGGTTCCTTCTTGCGAAAAACGCCTGTTTTAGGCACTGAAAAGCGATGGGAGGATCTGCATACGAGAGTGATCGAACATGTAAGTGTCCTTCGAAGGACCTTTTGGAATGATAATGTCTAACCCTTTTTTTGGCACAGAACGTTCGAGTTGTAGCTGAATACTACACTCGCATTACGGTCACTCGTCTTTCTGCCCTGCTAGATTTGACGCTCAAGGAGACGGAGCAAACACTTGCGAGGCTTGTGGTTTCGGGGTCAATATGGGCGAAGATTGATCGTCCTGCAGGAATTGTTGACTTTAAGAAGAAGAAAAGTGCTGAGGAAGTTATGAACGACTGGAGCTCTGATATGCAGAAGCTGCTTGGTCTTGTAGAAAAAACTTGGATGGCAATGAATGCAGCTCAAGCAGCTCAATCGCGTGTAAAATCTTGATGTAGCCACATGACAATCGGTTTTCATTTGTGAACATTATTGAATTATTATGCTAGCCGTGTATAGGTCTAAATATTTACGGTGTAAGCGTTGCACCTTGCACAGGCTCAGTTAAAGCAGGCATGTAGTTTGGCTTAATGCCCTCCTGCCATAGCCGAACATATTCTTCTCCCTTCGTCCATTGATTGACACCATGAGCCTTATCCACAATCTTCTTCCAACGCTTTCGGGCAGCTATAGCGCCTTCATTCATTTCCTCCTTTTTCGACCATGTCTCCAAGGCTTTCTTTTGTACTTCCACGGACATTTCAATTTCAGAAGGACCAAATATCGAACCGTAGTGCTCAGCTTCCATAGCGGCAATAACTGTCGAGATGTGATGTTCTGCGCGTAGAGCACGGTATTGCGCGACAGTCGCAGTATATGCATCGCTCAGAGAAAGACTGTGGTGTTGGTAGAGATTAAGGCAGAACTTCACCGCGCTGTATCAATGTTACTAAACGCAACAAGGGGATAATTACAATTCTGCACTTACTCTTCGGAAGTAGGATTCCGACCTCTTTGTCGTAACCGTGTCCATTCAGCCCCGCTAATAGAATGAGGTTCCTCAATAGAGTCGGCTTCCACCAGTGTCGTTGGACGGAACGCCTCAAAAGGATGATCTTTGAAGAATTGTCGACGGATGTCGTCTTCAATGTAGTAAATAGGTGACAGTTTAACGGTATGCGGCCGAAGGCTTCTCGAAGTAGAAGGCTTCAAGTCGTAAGCGGTCCTGGAAGGAGGTGATTTAGGCGGAAGTGTGGGGGGAGGATTGTCGAGAACGGCTTGAAACCATGCGGGCTCCTTTTTGATATAATTTCCGAGCATAAGTCTGGAGACCTGTTGGTGAACCTGTGTCGCGACCCGTCGTCGAACCATTCTGTATGCCCTGTAAATGGACTATGTAACTCATTCAACGTCGCGTTGAACACGAAACTTCATGACCATTCGTTTCAAACAACAACAAATACCATCATGCTTAACAAAAATTACGGTGAATATCACAGCAAAAATTTAAACTTCCTGGAACAGGTACTCTACAACTTGACTTTCAGATGTTGCGTCTGCCTGAGAGCTTTCGCCTTCTCGCGCAAAAACCGACGGAGCTGAAAAGAAAAGTTCCTTTGAGCTCCTGAACGCGTTGAAGGTTAGAATATAGCATACAATCTTTCCAGTCGGATTCTTCGGCACTTCATCAATAAATTCCACTCCACCTTTGAGCCACTTGTACGCTGCCTTCGCATCCGACACGT
>Ga0307514_10002352_pt1 | contig 19825 bp, 16 predicted proteins | sample 16_EM_MG_FD_203088 | JGI IMG/M metagenome (GOLD analysis project Ga0307514, IMG submission 203088) | Populus trichocarpa ectomycorrhiza microbial communities from riparian zone in the Pacific Northwest, United States - 16_EM | ecosystem: Host-associated > Plants > Roots > Unclassified | place... | reverse complement strand
AAGTGCTGGATGAATTCACAGTATTTGTTCTGCCATGCCGATTACCACGTCAAGAGAAATATTCTGATAAATCAACAACTTATGATGACAATTTTACCCCGTCCGCCTTAAGTTCGGTGGATTGGATTCACCTCGCGCTTTCTTCAGGGTGTTTCTTGAGAGGCATCAGTCTACTAAGTGACACAGACTCTGACCTCCACGTGCCGACCGGAATCGAGAAAGTCGATGAAGAAGTGGTGATCTAAGTGGTCATCGTTCCTGGTGAAGCTTCGACTGACGCGCTGCGGATCGACTGGTTGGCTGAGCCAGCCCGTTGAAATGTGGCCAGCCGCACGTTCAGTCATTTGCTTATCGGAAGATAAGTCGACGATTAGGTGCTCATATGACGAGGCGCTCATCTCCATCCGAGAAAATGAGCAATAGTCACCGTGAAGGTCCGGATAGCTTGCATACTTCGCGAGAATCTTGGTGTCGACTGGCGCCGCGCGTTGAGTTACTTCGCGAAACTCACCGAGGAAGAAGTCGTCTGCCGGATGCAGTGCAAAGTAGCCTTGATACGCAACGAACAGCCCGACGCCAATATGTGTACAACGAGAGGCGAGACGACCATAGAAGGTTGACTTCTCTGACGAAGATGTGAGGCGGCGCGTGGCAAAGCCTGCTAGTCGGCCTAGAAGATGAGCGACGACTACTGGAAAGCTCAGAAAGAGCAGCGCCACAAGGGCGAGAAGGACATATCCCATCTATACCTCAGGGCTGCTTGAGGCTGATGGACTTTGGCACGCAGGGCAAAGACATGATTAATCAGAAGAGTGGGTTATGGAGTGAGTTGGAGTCTCTTCGTCCAACGTGTGCAGCCGATGAAGTCTGTGTGAAGTAGGCATCGGCGCGGAGAAAGAGGCGCTCTAACGTTTGACATGAGGGGTGGCAAGGAGCGACAGCTCTTGGACGTTCCTCTCGATGGAAGGGCTCACGGGCGAAATGGTTCTGCGATTGCCCACCCACGAGCTGAGTTGAACTCCGGCTTTAGCTTGGCCAGGACTATTCCAACCCACTTCGATCTTGAATCCATCTGTAGATCGAGGCTTTCACGCTCAATTGGTTTGCCGGCTTGCCAGGCGACGAAATCACCAGGCTGCAAGCGTGGCCCTGATGCAGACAGCGTGCCAGCGAGTACGAGAAACCCTTTGTCTGCGGAGCACACGCGCAGCGCCAGCATCTGCGTTCCGTCTTGCATTGTTACTACCGCTTCATCGGCACCGAGCGCTTGCTGTGCGTCTTCGACGAGCGCGGGGATGATTGCTCCATTGACAAGTTCGGTCTTCAAGAACTCGCAGGCGAATTCAAAGGCGGCGCGGCCGTCTTTAAAGTAGAGCGGTGCTTCGGTTGCCGCAGGAGAGAACAGTTTCTTGAGAATGCCGAGCATGGCGCCTCTCCGTGCAATGAGCCCTGATATGTACGTCATGCCAGTCTGCCAGATATAGCCATGGATGGCTGCATGCCGGCGTTTGTGGCCAGATATGGAATCTGCAGGCAGGCATATTTCAAACGACGCTTGAGACGAGAGCCGCAGTATCCAGCCCCAGCACAAATGGCGCCTACTCCTTCACCGACCCGGTCAGCCCCGACACGTAGTACTCCACGAAGAAGGAGTAGATGAACGCCACCGGCAGCGAGCCGAACAGCGCGCCGGCCATCAGCGGCCCCCAGTGGTACACGTCGCCTTCGACCAGCTCGGTGACCACACCCACGGGCAGCGTCTTGATCTCGCTCGACGAGACAAAGGTCAGTGCGTAGATGAACTCGTTCCACGACAGCGTGAACGCAAAGATGCCGGCCGAGATGAGGCCGGGCACGGCGAGCGGCAGCACGATCTTGGTCAGGATCTGCCAGCGGTTGGCGCCGTCGATCAGCGCGCACTCTTCGAGCTCGAAGGGGATGGAGCGGAAGTAGCCCATCAGCAGCCAGGTGCAGAAGGGGATCAGGAAGGTTGGGTAGGTGAGGATCAGCGCCCAGCGCGTGTCGAACAGGCCGAGCTGGAATACCACGTCGGCCAGCGGAATGAAGAGGATGGACGGCGGCACCAGGTAGGCGAGGAAGATCGCCAGGCCCACGTGCTTGGCGCCACGAAAGCGCAGCCGCTCGATCGCATACGCGGCGAACACCGAGGCCATCAGCGAGAACAGTGTGGACACCACCGACACCAGCACGGTGTTCCACAGCCAGTCTGGATAAGCGGTGTCGAACAGCAGCTTCTTGAAATGCGCCAACGTAGGCGCATGCACCCAGAACGGGTTGCCGTCGCGCGAGAGCAGCTCGTTGTCGGGCTTCACCGAGGTGATGGCCATCCAGTAGAACGGGAACAGCAGCACCAGCAGGAAGGCGAAGAGCGGCAGGTAGACGGTGATCGCGCGCTGCTTGCGCGTCTCGAGGTAGCCCATGCCGCCGATGTCGGCCTGCGCACTCATGACGACACCCCGCTCGCCGAGTACGGCGATCGACCCTCCGAGAGGGTTGGGCCTTGCTTGGGGCGGCCCGGCGCAGCGGCCCTCATTTGTCGGCCCCGCCTTGTTGCCAGCGCCGGCGTTGCAGGCCGAAGAAGCTGAACAGGATGGCCGCCAGCAGGAACGGCACCATCGCGATCGAGATGGCGGCGCCTTCGCCCAATGCACCGCCCGAGATCGCGCGCTGGAACGACAGCGTGGCCATCAGGTGCGTGGCGTTGAGCGGCCCGCCGCGGGTGATCACATAGATGAGCTGGAAGTCGGTGAAGGTGAACAGCACCGAGAAGGTCATCACCACCGCGATGATGGGCGTGAGCAGCGGCAGCGTGACGTGGCGGAACTGCTGCCACGGCGTGGCACCGTCGATGGCCGAGGCCTCGTAGTACGACGGCGAGATGGTCTGCAGGCCAGCGAGCAGCGTGATGGCCACGAAGGGCACGCCGCGCCACACGTTGGCGGCGATCACCGAGAAGCGCGCGTTCCACGGGTCGCCGAGAAAGTCGATGTAGTGGTTCATGAAGCCGAGCTTCACCAGCACCCAGCTGATGATGGAAAACTGCGCGTCGTAGATCCACCAGAAGGCAATCGCCGACAACGCGGTCGGCACGATGTAGGGCAGCAGGATGACGGCGCGGAAGAAGGTCTTGAAGCGGATGTTGCGGTTGAGCAGGATGGCAAGCCACAACCCGAGGAAGAACTTCAGCACGCTCGCGACCGTGGTGTAGAACAAGGTGTTGAAGAGCGCGAGCCGCGTGACGCTGTCGCCCCACAGGAACTCGTAGTTCTCGAGGCCGATCCACTGGCCTGAGCGGCCCACCTTGGCATCGGTGAAGCCGAGCCAGGTGCCCAGCCCCAGCGGGTAGGTGAGGAACAGCAGCAGCAGCACCGCGGCGGGCAGCAGGAACATCAGCCCGAGCGCGTTGCGGCTGTTCTGTAATCGTTCAAGCCAATGCATCAGCAGGCCTCGGTGTGCTGCGGAAAGACGTTTTGACCGCTATTGAGCTTTTCAGAATTCACAAACCAACACTCCGTTCGGGCTGAGCCTGTATTCCCGATCGCCCTGAGCTTGTCGAAGGGAGCCGGCGCGTATCTCGGTGCAGGCACTTCGACAGGCTCAGTGCGAACGGATCTGGAAACCTCAACGGCCGCATTGCACCCTCCTCCGCTCGCACTGAGGTCGAAGGGGGCGCTGTGCACTGCGCCGGCTTCGACAGGCTCAGCCCAAACGGGAATAAAGCGAGCAGATCAAACCTTGTAGTAACGCTCTGCACGCTTCTGCGCCCGCTCGGCCGCTTCCTTCGGGGTCTTGGAGCCGCTGGCGGCCTCGGCCACCATGTTGGGGATGATGAAGTCGGCCGCCGCGCCGGCCGAGGCGTAGCCGAGCTTGCCGGCATAGCCCGCGGGGCGCAGGTTCTTCACCGAATCGCGGTAGGGCGTGTTCTTCGGGTCCGACGACCAGATCACACTCTTCTCATAGGCCCGCAGCGGCTGCGCCACGTAGCCGCCGGCGCCCTGCAGCCACGGATCGAACTGCTCTTGCTCCATCATGAAGCGCAGGAACTCTTTCGCCGCCTGCGGGTACTTGGTGTACTTCATGACCATCTGGTTGAAGAACAGGTGCGATTCGGTGGCCACGCCCACCGGCCCGATGGGGAACACCGCGTGGTTGATGTCGGCGGCCATCTCCTTGACCTTCGGGTCCTGCGAATTCTTGGCCGCGTAGTAGATCGAGATGCCGTTGTTGGTGACGGCGATCTGCCCGTCGAGAAAGGCCTTGTTGTTGTTCGGGTCCAGCCACGACAGCGTGCCGGGGATGAAGTTGGCGTAGAGCTCCTTCGCGTATTCCAGCGCCTTCAACGTCTCGGGGCTGTCGATCACCACCTTGTTGCTGGTGTCGACCAGCTTGCCGCCGAACGCCCACACGAGCCAGTTGGTCCACACGCTGTCGCCGGTGGCGTTGCCGAGCGCCATGCCGCCCGGTGTGCCCTTTTCCTTCAGTGCCTTGTAGAGCTTGAGGAAACCATCGGTGTCTTTCGGGAAGGTGTCGAAACCCGCCGCCTTGACCAGGCTTTCTCGGTAGACGATCAACGAGCCGGCAGCGCCGAGCGGCAGGCCGATCCACTTCTTGCCGTCGGGGCGCATGAAGGCCTCGCCGGCCGGGTACCAGCCGCCGTATTTCTTGCCCAGGTATTCGGCGAGGTCGGTCACGTCGAGCAGCTTGTCGGGGTAGAGGTTGGCGTCGTCGTTGGTCGACAAGATGATGTCGGGCCCGGCGCCGGTGTTGGCGGCCACCGCGGCCTTGGGCCGCACGTCTTCCCAGCCTTCGTTGTCGACGCGCACCTCGATGCCCGTCTTCTCGATGAAGCGCTTCACGTTGGCCATGTAGGCGTCGATGTCACCCTGCACGAAGCGGCTCCAGCGCAGCACGCGCAGCTTGGCGCCCTTTTCGGGCTTGAAGTTGGCGCCCTGCGCATGAGCGAGCGGTGTCCACACCACGCTGCCCACGCCGAGCGAGGCCACCGCGGCGGCACCGGCCGAACTTTCCAGGAACCGTCGGCGATTGAAGTGCTTCATCGTTGTCTCCTTCTGGGTTTCTTGTGTGAATCGAACAAGCAGAACAGGACCTAGGCCACCAGCCGTTCGCCGGTGCCCGCGTCGAAGAGATGAGATCGCTGCACGTCAGGCAGCAGGTGGATGGTGCTGCCGGGCGCGAAGTCGTGCCGCTCGCGGAACACCACCGACAGCTCGGCACCTTCATGCCGGCACGACACCAGCGTCTCGGCGCCGGTGGGCTCGACCACCACCACGCGCGAAGGGATACCCACGTCCGACGACAGCGTGAGGTGCTCTGGCCGCGTGCCGATCAGCACCGGTTGGCCGTCATTGCCGCCGGCACCGGCCGGCGCATCAAGCTCAGTGCCGTCGCCCAGCTCGACCAACGCCGCACCCGCGCGCCGGCGCAAGGTGCCGGGCAAGAAGTTCATCGCCGGCGAGCCGATGAAGCCTGCGACGAAGCTGTTCACCGGCCGGTCGTAGAGCTCGAGCGGGCTGCCGGTCTGCTCGATGCGGCCGTCGCGCATCACCACGATCTTGTCGGCCATGGTCATGGCCTCGATCTGGTCGTGGGTGACGTAGATACAAGTCGTCTTCAGGCGCTGGTGCAGTTCCTTGATCTCGCTGCGCATGGCCACGCGCAGCTTGGCGTCGAGGTTGGAGAGTGGCTCGTCGAACAAGAACACCTTCGGGTCGCGCACGATCGCGCGGCCCATGGCCACGCGCTGGCGCTGGCCGCCCGAGAGCTGGCGCGGGTAGCGGTCGAGCAGCGGCGTGAGCGCGAGAATCTCGGCGGCGCGCGCCACCTTGGCCTCGATGGCCGAGACCTCCATCTTCGCCAGCATCAGCGAGAAGGCCATGTTCTTGCCGACCGTCATGTGCGGGTAGAGCGCGTAGTTCTGGAACACCATTGCGATGTCGCGCTGCTTGGGCGGCAGGTCGTTCACGCGCTTGTCGTCGATGCGGATCTCGCCGCTGGTGATCTCCTCCAGCCCCGCGATCATGCGCAGCAAGGTCGACTTGCCGCAGCCCGAGGGGCCCACCAGCACGGTGAACGAGCCATCGTCGATGGCGATGTCGACGCCATACAAGATGTCGACCGCGCCGAACTGCTTCTTGACCGACTGGATACTGACGCTCGCCATGCAAGAGGCTCCTTTGGGTGCCGCGCTGGAGTATCGAGACCGTTGCCTTGCACAACCATGAGGGCAAACCTCGATCCGGTACCGGGAGCAAAGTTGTAGGATGACCTGATCAATCTTTCCATCGGGCTTTCCCCTGTGCCTCGGCCTTCCCCTGCGCCTGAAGCTCGCCTTGTGACCGAGCGCCTGTCGGACCAACTGGCTGCCCGGCTGGGCGCGCAAATCGAATCCGGCGCACTGTCGCCGGGCGACCGCCTGCCCACCGAGCAGCAGCTCTCGCTGACCCACGGCGTGTCGCGCACGGTGGTGCGCGAGGCCGTGCACCAGCTCAAGTCGCGCGGGCTGCTGCTGTCGCGGCAGGGCTCGGGTGTGTTCGTGGCACCGCCGCCGCTCACGCGCGCGCTGAGCTTCGACAGCGATGTGTTGAATTCAATGGCCGCCGTGGTGCAGGTGCGCGAGGTGCGCCGCGCGCTCGATGGCGAGATCGCCGCACTGGCCGCCGAACGCGCCACGCGCTCGCAGATTGCGGCGCTGAAGCGCGCGCTGCGCAATGTCGAGCAGGCCGAGGGCGACGGCGTGGAGGAAGACTTCGCCTTTCACCGCGTGCTGGCCGAAGCGACCGGCAACCCGCAGTTCATCCGCCTGCTCGAATTTCTGGAGCAGTACCTCATAGAAGCCATGCGCGTGACGCGGGCGAATGAAGCGTGGCGCACCGATTTCGTCGAACAGGTGGGCGACGAGCACCGCGCCATCTTCGAGGCCGTGGCGGCGCGCGACCCGGCCGCGGCGCGCCGCGTGGCCGTGAAGCACATGCTGCGCGGCGACCGCCGCCTGCAGATCACCGGCCTGTTGCCTACCCACAGCAAACGGCCCAGTAAAAAGGAACGCGCATGAAGCTGTTGATCACCGGAGGCGGAGGCTTTCTCGGCGCCCGCCTTGCCCGCACCCTGCTCGCCCGCGGCACGCTGGCCGGCTGGCGCATCGACACGCTGGTGCTGGCCGACCAGGTGGCGCCGCCTGTCGATCTGCTGAGCGGCGGGCATGGCGTTCACGTGGAGGCGCGCGTCGGCCCACTGCTCTCGCAATGCGAGGCACTGCGCCACGAAGTGTTCGACGGCGTGTTCCACCTCGCCTCGGCCGTGTCGGGCGAATGCGAGGCCGACTTCGACCTCGGGCTGCGCTCCAACCTCGACAGCACGCGCGCGCTGCTCGACGCCTTTCGCGCCCAGGTGAACGCCGGCGGCCAGCCACCGCGCCTGGTGTTCTCGAGTTCGGTGGCGGTGTTCGGCCCCGACCCGGCCGTGCCGCTGCCCGCGCGGGTGGCCGACGACACGCTGCCCGCCCCGCAGACCTCGTACGGCACGCACAAGCTGGTGTGCGAACACCTGGTGGCCGACTACACGCGCAAGGGCTACATCGATGGCCGCGCTGCGCGGCTGATGACGGTCACCGTACGGCCTGGGCGGCCCAACGGTGCGGCGTCGTCGTTCTTCTCGGGGATCATTCGCGAGCCGCTGGCGGGCGTGGAATCGGTTTGCCCGGTTTCGCCCGAGGTGTCGCACCCGGTGTCGTCACCCTCGCGCACCATCGACGGCTTGATCGCCGTGTACGAGGCGAGCCGCGAGGCCTTCAACGGCCGCACCGCACTGAACCTGCCGGCGCTCAATGTGCGCGTGGGCGACATGCTGGACGCCCTGGCCCAGGTGGCCGGCCCGGCGGTGCGGGCTCGCGTGCGCTTCGAACGCGACGAACGCATCGCCGGCATCGTGGCCAACTGGCCGGCCGGCGCGACCGCAGCACGGGCCGCGAAGCTGGGGCTGCATCCGCACGACAACTTCGCCGAGATCATCCGGCAGTACATCGCGGACTGCGAAGCGCTGCCGAATGGCGCCGAAGCCCTGAAGGGCCTCGGCGCCTGAAGTTGAGAGCTTTTCGAGCTTGCCCTGCCGTTCGGGCAGACCCTTCGACAAGCTCAGGGCGAACGGAGTCAAAAACTCTCGGCTTTTGAACTCACGCTTTCACTGCGTCACTGGCTCGCCACGCGATAGAGGGTGAAGCTTTCCGCGCCGTTGTTCACCGTGGCGCTCTTGCCGTCACCCGAGAAGGTGACGGTGAAGTTGGCTTCGGTGTTCGCCGTGCCGGCGCTCACGGCACCTTGGCTGCTGTCGAAGAAACCGGCGCAGCCGTTGGTGTCGTAGACCTTGCCGAACACCCGCAGGGCACCGGTCGCCGCGTTGAAGGTGTAGCTCGCGAACTCGCCGCCCGATGGGCCTTGGCGCGCCGCGGCGCAGACGCCGTTCGCGGTGTCTCCCAGCGGGTCGATCATCAGCACCTTGCCGTTCGGGAAGAACACGAAATGCTGCGTCTTCAGGTCAGTGGCCGAGCCCAGGGCCCACAGCCCGACGACCCCGCTCGTGCCGCCCGACAGGCGGCTGAACACCCTGCCGCTGCTCAGCGTGAGTTGCGAGGCCGAGACCGCCATCGTGGTGTTCAGGTCGGCTGCATTCGGGTGCGAGGTGCCTGCGGTCATGTTGCTGTCGACTTCGAGCAGGGTGCGGAACTTCTGCGTCGCCGCGTCGTACTCGAACCACCCGAGTTCGGCACCGGTCTGCTCGCGCATCTGCAGGTCCTGCGGACTGCCCTGGCCCATCAGGAAGCGCCCGCTGTCGCCGAAGCGGAAGACGAAGGCGTCGGTGTCGCTGGCCTCGCCCCACACGCCCTTCATCGTCGCAAGCGCCGTCTGGCTGGCGGCGCTCATGTCGGAGTATTGCGTGACGGGCCGGACCGACGGCAGGCCGGGCAGTGCGCTGAACACCGCGTTGGTGGCTTCGAGGTTCAGGCGCAGCACGGCGTTGGCCACGCCCGCCGGATTCTTGTAGCCGAACCAGACCTGGCCGCCGCGCTCGACGAAGACGCGTGTGAAGCCGGTTCGCTGCGTGATCGCCGGCAGGCCGGTGAAGGTCATCACGCGGCCATCGCCCAAGGTCTGGATGGCGTAGGTGCCAGTGCCGATCTGCGTGCAGTTGCGCGACGAACCGGTGGACGCACGCGTGAAGCAGCTGTAGTAGCGGGTGGCGTTGCCGGTGGACGCGAAGGCCACGCGCAGGCGCAGATCGGTGCTGTACCAATTGCCCGTGCCTTGCGGCTGCGCCGCTGCGCCGGCCAGGATGCCCAGGCTCACGGTCGAGTTGCTCCACCACTCGTTCGGGTCGAGAGTGGAATCTGCGCCAGCGACACTCTTGCTGAACACGCAGGGCTGGCCGGGGTTGGTGGCCACCAGGGCTTCGAGCGTCGTGACCGCGATCGGCGCAGGCGTGGGGTTCACCGCGCAGGCGAGCGACGGGGTGCTGCGCGCGTCGCCGCCTGCGGCGATGGCCGCGCTGTAGCCCGTCACCACGCCGGTGCTCGACGGGTCGAAGAAGAAGGCGGTGCTGGTGATGTTGTGGCTCTGGTAGATCAGCTTCGAGCCGGCCGGGAAGGTGGCACTGCCGAAGAGGCCCAGGTCTGCCGGCCCCCAGGCCGAGTAAGCCGTGCCGGAAGCCGAACCCGGGAAGGTGCGGATCGTGTTGGTGAACACGCTGGCGATGTTCTGGCCCGCCAGGTCGACCACGCTGCGCCTGCTCACGCCGACCTCGCCGTCCTTGCAATAGCTGTAGGTGCTGCGGCCTTGCGCATCGCGCTTGCTTGAGGTGTAGCGGTCACCGAGCGAGCAGGCAACCCAGGCACTGCCGCTCCAGTGCAGATCGCCCGTGCGCGCGTGGGTCGTGTGGTAGGCCCAGCCATTGGCCACGCCATTGGGGCTGAAGCCGCTGCTCTCGCTGAGCTCGTGTACTTCGTAGTAGCGGACCTGGTTGTTGGCATCGGGTGTGTTGTCGGCAGCGCTGCTCTCGAGCACACGGTAGTACCAGTTGTTGGCATCGGTATAGCGCAGTGCGGTGAGCGAAGCCGTCGGCACCGGCGTGCCGGTCGAAGAAGCATCGGCGGGCAACCGGCCGACACCGACGCTGACCTTGGCCTCGTCGGGCGTCATGCCTGCCTGGGCGACGACCGCTTGCGCCGCCGCCAGCAGCGCGGCCTGCAAGGTGCTGCCTGTCGCGTTGGCGATGGCCGGCTCGATGGCCTTCGCAGCGATCACAGGCAGCGCATCGATGACCGCGGCAGTGGCTTGCCGGGCCACGTCGGCAGCGGTGATCGTCGCGCCGGACAAATCCACCTGCCCCACGATCGTGGCCAGCGCCGACAGCTGCTGCAGCGAGGTCAACTGCACCAGCCGCGCGACCTTGCTGGCTTGGACCAGATCAGCGCTCGACCCGGTCGTGAAGTCTTGCAACGGCGAGAGTGTCAACCCCGCCTGGGTCTTGACCAGTTCGGTGGCCGCTGCGAGCGTGAGGCCACTGCGGTCCATCTGCACTTGCACGAGCGTGGTCAGCGGGCTGGCGAACACGCTGTGTGCGACCGTGGTTCCGGTGGCGGGCGATTGCAGCGTGAAGGCCGTGCCGACGACCGCGCCGGTGTCCGCATCGACGGCGGTGGCGGGCACCTCGACCACCACGCGGTGCTTGCCGGCGTCGGAGGCCTGCACGGCAAGCTGGAAGGCGCCGCTCGCATCGGTGGGGGTGGAGGTCGGCTCGGTGCTCTCGCACACGCCGCTGTCGTTCAAGTCGTAGCAGGCCTTCGCGCCTTGCAAGGCGCCGTCCACCGCCTTGCCGGTGATGGTGACGGACGACGCTGGCGGCGGGGGTGGTGGAGGCGGTGGAGGCGTGCCATCACCGCCGCCACCACCGCAGGCCACCAGACAACAGGCCGAGAACAGACCCAGCAGGCTCGCCGGGATGCGACTTGTACGATCCATGGAACTCCCCCCTTTTTACTCGTAAGACTCCCGAACATTCGGGCAGGGGATCGTTCCACGGGAAGCTTGGGAATCACATCCCCAGGACAGAGGATGGGCGCGAGCGCATTCCCCGGGCTGCACGGGCTATACGGGCTACAGGGAGCGCGCTTCGAAGGTGTTGCACTGGCCCACCGAGCCGCTCTGCAGCCCCTTCTTGAACCAGGTGACGCGCTGCGCGCTCGTGCCGTGCGTGAAGGTCTCGGGCTGCACGGTGCCGCGCGACTTGCGCTGCAAGGTGTCGTCGCCGATCTGTGACGCGGCATTCAAGGCTTCTTCCACGTCGCCCTGCTCCAGGATCTGGCGCGCGCTCTGCGCGTCGTGAGCCCAGATGCCGGCCAGGCAGTCGGCCTGCAGTTCGAGCCGCACGCTGAGTGCGTTCTGCTGCGCTTCACTCACGCGGCCGCGCATGCCGTCGACCTTGCCGGTGATGCCCAGCAGGTTCTGCACATGGTGGCCGACCTCGTGGGCGATCACGTAGGCCTGCGCAAAGTCGCCCGGCGCGCCCAGGCGGGTGCGCATGGTTTCGTAGAAGCCAAGATCGATGTAGACCTTGCGGTCGCCGGGGCAGTAGAACGGGCCCATCGCCGCCTGGCCTTGCCCGCAGCCGGTGGGCACGCTGCCGCGGAACAGCACGAGCTTGGGGTCGAGGTAGGTGCCGCCCATCTGCTTGAACTGGGCACGCCACACGTCTTCGGTGTCGGCCAGCACCACCTTCACGAACTTGGCCATCTTGTCGTCAGCTGGCGGGCGGTGCGCAGGCGCCTGCTGCACCTGCGGGGCCGGGCTGCCGCCACCGCTGAGCAGGCCCAGCACGGTCAGCGGGTTGATGCCGAAGATCCAGCCCGCGACGACGGCAACCGCCACCGTGCCCAGGCCGATGCCGCGGCCGCCGCCGAAGGAGAAACCGCCACCTCCACCCCCACCGCTGTCGCGCGCGTCTTCGACGTTGTCGCTCTCGCGATTGCCTTCCCATTTCATGGTGCATTCCCCTGTAGGCCGATCGGGGGATGGTAGCGAAGCCGAAAAGCAAAAGGGCTGCCCCAGCGGCAGCCCTTCGCAGGAGCTGAAGACGGCTCAGTGAGAGGTTTCGTCGGTCTTGGCGTATTGGGCAAACAGCCGCAAGGCGAGGCGCTGCAAGGACTCGTCGGCGCTGCTGTGGGCCAGCGCGATGCGGTCGAAGGCGTAGGAGCGGTCGAACATCATGCGGGCCACGTTCACCGGCTGAGCCTGTTCGGCCATCTTGGTTCGGAAGCGGCCCAGTGCCTTCAGGTCCTCGATCAAGGCCACCGGCCGGGCAGGCTCGGGGTTGTTCGAGGGCGAGGTATCGACAGCAGCGAATGAGGTAACCATCGGCGGGCTCCATGTGAAGCGTGTGCCCACACGATAGCCAGACCACGGTGCCGCGATCGCGGGAATTGAACCCGCGATTCGGCCAGTTGGCAGGCGATGGTCAAGGTCCGAGAACTACTGCACGGGAGGAGCTAGGCCGACCCCGGCAGCTGCACAGGATCCAACGCGCCATGCACCGCCGGGCCGGTGTCTCGAATGAAGTCGTCGAGCTTGTCGCACCAAGCTGCAGCCGTCGATTCAAGCTCATCCAAGGAAAGAACCTCGATCTCCGCGTCGACGAGCATCTTGTCCGAGGCAAGGTTGAGGGCGACCTGATGAGACTTCTTCTCGAGAAAGACGACCCTCTTGATGCCGACCTGAATGATCGACTGCACACAACGGGGACAGGGGAACTGCGTCGTGTAGATGGTGCTCCCGTTCAACGGAAGCACCACGCAATTGAGAATGGCATTCACCTCTGCGTGAACGATGTAGCTGTGCCGCGATTGAACGGGATCGCCATCGATGTCACTCCAATACGACGGGTCATCGTCCTTGCACCCCCTCGGAAGCCCGTTGTAGCCGACGCCAAGAATCTTGTTGTCCGAACTCGCGATACAGGCGCCATTGCGCTTGCGGGCGTCTTTCGAGCGCGCGGCCGCGAGCAAGGCAACGCCCATGAACATCGAGTGCCAATGGATAAGCGGTTCGTTCTGCATGCCTTGGGAAATCGAAGGTGGTGTACTGGTCAATGAAGTTCAACTCGGCTGCGAATCGCCGTGAAAAGACGTGCTTTACCGTCTAGCAAATGCAGTTTACGGCCTGCTCCAGGCTGGGGGTGCTACTGCGCGGCGTCGAGCCGTGCGGCCAGCGCGGCGAGCTTGGGCCGGATCGCTTCGCCCACGGCGATCTGCGGGTTGGAGTAGCCGTCGGTCTTGCCGGCTTCTTTTTCGCGCTGCTCGATCACCTTGCGCGCTTCGGCGTGGGCCAGCTCGAACGAATGCGTGTTGCGCAGCTGCTCGCCGTACATCGCGCGGCCGAAGAAGGTCAGTTCCGACTTGTGGCCGCAGCCATACGAGGTGTGCTCGGCATCGGCGGCCGTCATCACCAGCGTGCCGGGCTCCGACAGCGCCGGCAGCCACGAGCCCGAGTAGCAGGCCGAGATCGACAGCACGCGCCAGCGCACGCCGGCTTCGTCGAGCCAGGCACGCAGCTGCGCCGGGGTGACGGGGTCGACCTCGATCGGCCGGAAGCTCGCAGCCAGCTTGCCGTCTTGCGCGCCGTGGGAGGTGAGGTGGATGAAGAGGATGTCTTCGTCGCGGTCCATCAGGCTCGCGGCGCGGTAGATCGCGCGCTGCAGGTTGAGCCCGGTCGCCCATGGCAGCTCGCCGGCGGTCTGGGCGTGGTTGATGAGCTGGATGGTGCGGCCCTGCGCATCGAAGCGGCTCTGCATCAGGTCAGACACCAGCTTGCTCTCGCGGCGAAACACGTCTTCGCCGGCATAGGGCGCGAAGGTGATCGCGTAAACATCGGCCACACCCGGGCGCTGCGGCTGCAGTGCGTCGAGCGCGGCGATCAGCACGCCCGATTGCGCCTCCATCACCTCTTGCTTCAGGTGCAGGCGCTTGGGTTCCGCGCTGGTGCGGCTGGTGCTCTCGTCGGGGTACCAGAACTGCATCGGCGGGGCGTACAGGTCGGCCGCACCGGCCAGCACGAAGGCGAGCAGCACCGCGGCGCGCACGCCGCTGGGCGGCGTGTGGCGCATCAGCAGCACCACGCCCGCCAGCGACACCCAGCCGACCACGGCGAACGGAATGCCCCATTGCAGCCAGGCCGCCCCTTGCGCCGATAGCCCCGGCAGGTGCGGCGCCAGCAGGTACAGCCCCCACAGCGGCGCCGAGATCAGCAGCTGCTGGATCAGCAGCACGCCGAACAGCGTGGCGGCATCGGGCGAGCCGCCGCGCGCTCGCGCCACCAGCCAGCAGGCCCACAGCAGCAGCACCGTGGTCAGCCAGCCGCTGGCAATGGCCTGCCAGTAGAAAACCGCCGGGCCGGCGATGCCCAGGCGTTGCAGCAACACCCCGAGGCCCACGACCGCCACAGTGAGCAGCGCGATGGCCGCCGGGTTGACCCTCAACCCGGCCAGGCCGGCCCGCAGGAACACGGTGCTTCGCAGGCCCTCGGCCAGCCATTGCATCGGGCCTTGGCCCGTCTCGGTGCGTTCTTCCTCGATCAACCCTGTCATCCGTGTCCTCCGAACTACCGATCCTAGCCCTGTGGAAATACCATGGTCAGCCGCCCCGGAGCGGCCCAGAATACAGGCCATCGCCTCGTGTGGAGAACGCCATGACAACCCAACGCACCACGCTGGATCTGCTTTCGCAATACGCCACCTATCACCGTGACCGCCGCAACATCGTCACCCACTTCGTCGGCGTGCCGATGATCGTGTTCGGCGTTGGTGTGCTGCTGGCCCGCCTGCACCTCAGCGTGCCCGGGCTCGACCTCACCGCCGCCTGGATCGCCTTCTGCCTGGCCGGCGCCTGGTACCTGAGCCGCCGCGGCCCGCTCAGCCTGGGCCTCGCGGTCACGGCCGCCACCGGCGTGCTGATCGCGCTGGCGCACGGCGTGGCCGGCGGTGGCGTCTTCAGCTGGCTGAGCTGGGGCGTCGGCGCATTCGCCATCGGCTGGGTGATCCAGTTCATCGGCCACTACTACGAAGGCCGCAAGCCCGCCTTCGTCGACGACATCGTGGGCCTGCTCGTCGGCCCGCTGTTCGTCACCGCCGAAGCCATGTTCTCGATGGGCTGGAACAAGCCCCTGCTCGCCGAGATCGAGCGCCGCGTCGGGCCGACGCACATCCGCGATCTGGCGCACCCGGCCTGAAGCGGGTCGAAGCTCTTCACCGGCTGGACGCCCCCCGTCATGCGTACTCGATGCGGTCGCGGCCGGCCTGCTTGGCACGGTACAGCGCGGCGTCGGCTGCGGCGACAAGATCCTCGAGGCTCATCGCCGTGTTCTGCGACACGCTGGCAACGCCGAACGAGCAGGTCACCGTGAGTTCCTGCCCGTTGCCCAGCGCGATCGGCGATGCGGCCACGCAGGCATGGATCGCCGACAGCCGCGCGCGGTCCTCAGGCCGCTCGGTGCTTGCACCCAGCAGCACCAACACGAATTCTTCGCCGCCGTAGCGCCCCACTGCGTCATACGGGCGCACCACCTGCACCAGGCGGCGCACGAACTCGCACAGCACGGCGTCGCCAGCCGGGTGCCCGTGGCCATCGTTGACGCGCTTGAAGTGGTCGATGTCGGCCAGCACCAGCGTGAGCGGGCGGCCTTCGCGCTGCGCGCGCTGCAGCTCGCGCGTGCCGATCTCCATCAAGGCACGCCGGTTCCAGGCGCCGGTGAGCCCGTCTTTGGTGGCGAGTTCACGCATCTGCTCGTGAGATGCCTCCAGCTCGCGCGTGCGTTCGGCCACCTGGCGCTCCAGCTGCTGCCTGCGCTGCTGCAGGGCGTGGACGCGCCAGCGATAAGCGAGCGCAATGGCCGCCAGCGCCATCAGCACGCTGGTCATGTAGAACGTGCGCGTGGCCCACCAGGGCGGCTCGATGCCGAATTCCAGTGCCACGGGTTGCGACTGCAGTTCGCGTTCCACGTCGGCCACACGCGCCTCGAACCGGTAGCGCCCTGGCGCGAGGCCGCTCAAGCGCAGGTCCGGGTGCGGCGAGCGCGTCCAGCTCGCGTCCAGTCCGGCCAGCCGGTATTCGAAGGTGCGCGCCGTCGGGTCGCAGCACATCGGAGCGCTCAGCACGATCTCGAGCGCGCCGCCGGCCGGGGGAAGCGAGAAGTAGTGGTCGGTGGGCAATGCCTTGCCCTCGTGCGTTGCCGACAGCAACTGCACCTGCGGCAACGCAACAGGTGCGAACAGCTCTTGCGGCGCCACCATGCGTGAAATACCGCGGCTGGTACCGACCCAGATGCTGCCGTCAGGATCCTCGTAGAGGGCGTTCATCGAGGTGTCGTTCCACACCAGGCCCTGCCGTTGGCCCAGCGTGCGCCAGTGCTTGCCATTGCGTACGGCGATGCCGTTGTCCGTGGCCACCCACAGCCAACCGCGGCGGTCTTCCAACAGCGCAAATACCCTGCGGTCGCTCAGCGACGGTGGCGTGACGTCGGTCGCTGCCAAACGCGTGCCATCCATTCTCAGGTGGTGAAGCCCGCCTTCAGCGCCTGCGACGATCAGGGTGCCGTCCCGCAAGCAGGCGATGTTGCTCAGGCCCGCTGCCTGCTCCTGACCATCGGCCCCCAACATCGGGCGTCGTGCGAGCTGGCCGCCGGCGTGGTGGAACAGCCCCTTCTCACCAGCGAACCACAGGGCGCCGCTGCGGTCTTCGCAGATGTCTGCAAACACGGGAGCATTTGCCTCGCGATCAATCCGCAGAGGTCCGCCCGCCGCTCCAGGGGTCCATCGATACAGGCCCTTTTCCGTGGCCATCCACAGTGTTGTGCCGCTGGGGTCGCGGCGCATTCGGTAGACAGCCGGCAGGCCGGTCACACCGGCCCGTTGCCCTGCTGCCGACCCCTCCCGCACCGGCAATACGGCGCCAGCACTCGTGGCAACCCACAGGTGCTGAGCGCCATCGTCCTCGAGTGAAGACAAGTCGCGGTGTGCCCCTACCTCGCCGCGCGCTGGAACGAAGCGGCCCTCGGCCTCGTCGAGCATCGACAGGCCATTACCGGTCGAGGCGTACAGGCGCCCGCCGGCATCACGCTTCAGCGCCCACACGACGGGGCCGGCCAGGCCATCGGTCGTGGACCAGTTCTGCCACAGGCCATAGCCCCGCCACTGCAGCAGCCCGCCACCCGCCATGCCCAGCCACAGTCCGCCATCGCGGTCGGCGAGAAGCGCACGCAGCTTGCCGCCCAGGGGCAAGCCTGAACTGGCGGCGGAGAAATGCTGCCAGCGTTGTCCGTTCCAGCGCAGCAGCTGGCCTGGTGCCGAGGTGAGGATGCGGCCTTGCGCGTCCTCCGCCAGCGGGAAGTCGGTTTCAGGCGGGTCGGGCGGCGTCGCCGCGTCGGTGCGATCGACGAAGGCTGCAGCGCCGGCCGCCAGCTCCACCACACGGCGCGAGCCGCGCGCCCACAGCGCCCCCTTGCGGTCGCGCAGCAGCGAGAACCAACGGTCGTCCGGCACGCCGCGGTCGCGGCCCCACCGCTCCACTTGGTTACCGTGCAGGCGGCACAAGGCGCGCCCGCAACCCATCCAGAGTTCACCGTCGCGCAGCGCAATGGCGGAGATGTCCACCAGCTCGGATTGCGCGGGGCGCGGGCCTGGGCTCACCTGCCATTCGCGCCCGCCGTCGCGCGTGCTCAGCTCAAGCAGCTGCCAGTCGCTGAGAACCCACAGATGGTCGGGCCCGGTGCTCGCGAACGAGAGCGGCAATCCGACAAGGATCCGCCGCCCATCGCGGCGCACCTCGCGCAGAGCATTTCGTTCCCAGATCCAGAGCCCGCCGTGCGAGCCAATCCAAAGGCGCCCCGTCGCGTCGAGCGAGAGCGCATTCACACCGATGATGCCCTGCTCACGCCCGATGCGGTCGAAGCGGGTGCCGTCGAAGCGGTACAAGCCGTTGTCGGTGCCAATCCACAGAAACCCGGCAGGGTCTTGCGCCAGCGTGCGCACCGCGAGGTTGTCGAGACCGTCCGCCTGCCCGTAGTCTCGGATCGACATCTGCTCGGCCCGGCCCAAGGCGCAGACCATCGACAGCATGGCAAGCAGGATCAGCAGTCGCGTTCGCCTCAGATACCGATGCACCCACACCTCCAAGCTGCACCCGGTCCACGGGCCGCTGGATGATAGCGATCTGGTACGGGCGCCGGCCCCGGCGAACGGCCGGTTGCCCCGCGCCGTCACGCCGATCAGGTGTCTTTGGACACCGTGATGGTCGGGAACTTCGAGGAGAAATCTTTCGTGCGCTGCGCGATCTTCACTGCGAGCTGGCGCGCCATCGCCTTGTAGATGCCGGCGATCTCGCCGTCAGGGTCGCTGACGACGGTCGGTGCGCCTGAATCGGTCTGCACGCGGATGCCGATGTTCAGCGGCAAGGCGCCGAGGTAATCCATCCGCAGTTCTTCGGCGATGCGCCGGCCGCCGTCAGCGCCGAAGATGTGCTCCACATGGCCGCAGTTAGAGCACACGTGCATCGCCATGTTCTCGATGATGCCGAGGATGGGCACGCCGACCTTCTCGAACATCTTGATGCCGCGCACGGCGTCGAGCAACGCGATGTCTTGCGGCGTGGTGACGATCACCGCGCCGGTGAGCGGCACGCGCTGGCTCAGGGTCAGCTGGATGTCGCCGGTGCCGGGCGGCATGTCGACGATCAGGTAGTCCAGGTCGCTCCAGTTCGTCTGGCGCAGCAGCTGGTCGAGCGCCTGGGTGGCCATGGGGCCGCGCCAGATCAGCGCGTTGTCGGCCTCGACCAGGAAGCCGATCGACATCACCTGCACGCCATGGTTGCGCATCGGCTCCATGGTCTTGCCGTCTTCGCTCTGCGGGCGGCCCGACAGGCCCAGCATCATCGGCAGACTGGGGCCGTAGATGTCGGCGTCGAGCACGCCCACGCTGGCGCCTTCAGCAGCCAGCGCGAGCGCCAGATTGACGGCGGTGGTGCTCTTGCCCACGCCGCCCTTGCCCGAGGCCACGGCGACGATGTTCTTCACCTTGGGCAGCAGCTGCACGCCGCGCTGCACAGCATGCGGCACGATCTTCGTCACCAGCGTGGGCGACACGCCGGCCACGCCCTCGACGCCGCTGGCGGCCTGGGTCAGCGCCGCGGTCAGCGAGGCGATCTGGCTCTTGGCCGGGTAGCCCAACTCCACGTCGAACGACACCAGGCCGCCGTTGATGCGCAAGTTCTTCAGCTGCTTGGTGCTGACGAAGTCTTTGCCGGTGTTGGGGTCGATGACGGTCTGGATGGCGGCTAAGAGCGCCTGCTCGCTGGGGGCCATGGGTCGGTCGAAAGTTGGAGGGGGTGAGTGCAGTCTAGTCGCCCTTCGCATGGCCCCTGGGCGCCGCTGGGGTTGGCACGGGGTTGTAGCAAGCGTAAGCAGATGGGTGGAAGCGGGCTGCAAGAGCGCACCGACCCGCCTTCGCTTCTTACAATCTTGGGGTGGACCACTCCCCTCCCCTTGCCGGCCCCGCCGCGCAGCCACTTCACGCACTGACGAGCCTGCGCTTCATCGCGGCGTTCGCGATCGTGGTGCTGCACTACCGCGACCTGCTGGGGGAGATTCCGCCCTGGCTGTTCAAGATCATCGTGGCGGGGCAGTTCGGCGTCACCTTCTTCTTCATCCTCAGCGGCTTCATCCTCACCTACAAGTACCGCGACTGGTTCTCGCAG
>Ga0307514_10002351_pt1 | contig 19831 bp, 16 predicted proteins | sample 16_EM_MG_FD_203088 | JGI IMG/M metagenome (GOLD analysis project Ga0307514, IMG submission 203088) | Populus trichocarpa ectomycorrhiza microbial communities from riparian zone in the Pacific Northwest, United States - 16_EM | ecosystem: Host-associated > Plants > Roots > Unclassified | place... | reverse complement strand
TAAATAATTGAAGCTTACAATACAGACTTTTAATTATTCTAAACAAAAACAATAAAATAAAACAAATATATTATAAGAATTTTTTTTCAAGGTTTTTAGCTATTTGTTTTTATAGTTCTCTCTCTCCTCGAAGCTTCATCGATGTTTATTTATTATTTATTTTAATATTAATACAGGGCATAAGATACCTATCTCATTTTATATAATCTTTACATCTGGCATGTTTTGATTGACAAACAACAAGTCCTTTGCATATGTGGCATGTCCACATGTCCACATGTCAAGATCTGGCTCTTATTCTCTATACTTTTATTTTTATTTTTATATTTAATAGTTTGTTGATTGAACATTTGTTTTTATTATTACTTAGGCATGTTTTAATTTTAAAATTTTTGTTAGTGAGTTTTTCATTAAATTTATTTAATGTAATAACAAAGGGTTAAAGGGTTTGTCTCTTTAAAAATAAAAGATATGTAATTAGAATTTAATGGTAATATAAGGGATTAAATTTAGACCTAACATTAGAGATGTCATGTTACTTATATTTATAAATATGTTTTTAAATATAAAGTCATAAAATTAATAATATAAACTCATCTCATAAATATTTGTAAATTTATAAAAAATCTAACTTTAAATTTTAATAAATAAATAAATAAATTAAATTTATAATTTATAAAATATTATAAATTAAAATGTAATCATGAATCCGAACTTAATTAGATACGACATATCAAAATTCTTAGCAAACAAAAAAAACAGAGCAGCATATTCCATTAACAAAAACTGGTAACGATACGAGGAAAGGCAACGCAATCGATGATTGATTGGCGGATGAAGAGAAGAAAACGAGCATCAGCTTAAAAAACAAAGAAGAGAGAGAGATTCAGCCTTCAAATGGGTTTCTCCGAAGACAATCTAAAAGGGTTCATTCTGGCTTTGATGTCAAGTCTATTTATTGGTGCCAGTTTCATTATAAAAAAGAAAGGCCTTAGAAGAGCTGCAGCAGCTTCTGGTGTCAGGGCTGGTAAAAAACGTTTTCTTTTTTCGGTTTTTTGAAATGAGATTTTGGTTTTGTGAAATGGGTCTGGTTTGGATTGTGGGATTTTTGTAGGTATTGGTGGGTTCTCATATCTCTTAGAGCCACTATGGTGGTTGGGCATGATCACGAGTAAGTTGTCCTTTTTCTATGTCAATGATTCTTCTTTTGGTTTTGGGAAAATTTGATATATTTCTTGTGTCGGAATTTCCATTTGCTCTATTCTATGTAAATGAATGGATGTTTTACTTTTGTTATTTATAAGTTGGTTGTATCTTGTGATTCTTTTGATTTAATTGTGAAATTTAATGATTCATATTGTCTTTGAATTAAGGTTCTTACATTGGTCAGCTTAATGTTAATAAGATTTTTTCTTTCAGTTGATATCTTTTTTCGTTTGGTAACTTAAGGAATTGATTAAGTTTTCTTGTTCTAGTCAAATTGAGGAGTGGTAGTTGGTTAGAGTACGCGAATTATGATTAGTAATGACCATCTGATTATTCACTGATTGTTTGTAGAATATCTCTTGTTGTCTGGTTTCTCATATAGTGATTATTGGAGAGGTTGCAAACTTTGTTGCGTACGCATTTGCTCCAGCAGTTCTCGTTACCCCTCTTGGTGCATTGAGTATCATTGTCAGGTATATCTCTTATTAAGTTCGTATTGCATGCTAAATTTTTGGAATTTTTATATTAAATCTCTTCTTAACCACATTTCTTGTGTTTTAATTTCTTTTTTCATGGTGTGTAGCGCTGTGTTGGCGCAGTTTATCTTGAATGAGAAGCTGCACCAGCTAGGGATCTTGGGTTGTGTGATGTGCATTGCTGGTTCTGTTGTAATCGTAATCCATGCACCACAGGAGCACCCTATAACGTCTGTTCAGGAGATATGTAGTATGGCAACTCAACCAGGTTAGTTTGCACCTTCACATGCGCATCTTTCTTTTATTGAAATGGTTCTTTTTTATATACCATTTTACCATCTGCTGCAGCTTTTTTGCTTTACGTGGCCTCAGTGATTGTGTTGGTTTTCATTCTGATCTTCCATTTTGCTCCACAATGCGGGCACTCGAATGTGTTAGTGTTCACCGGCATCTGTTCATTGATGGGTTCACTTTCGGTAAATCATCTGAACCAGCAACGTTACTTTGATTTTTAATTGTAAGACCAAAGTTATGAATGTAGATACAATTTTTTTTTTCATTCAATCAGTTTTAAAAGATAAAATAACTTAATAAAAAACCATTCTGTATTGATGGGGATGAAGTTTCATGCATTTTGAAGTTAAAAAGTTCTACAATCCTTCAATGGTTGCGAAAATTCACTTTTTCAATGACTAAAATTTTAATTATGTGCAGTGAACTTTCCTGTGGTAATTGTTAACCAGATCTCTCAAGAGAAGTGACTGATAAAAATGTTATCTATGCTTTTCTTGGCCAACATAAGGTGGAAAGTATTTCCCTTAGTGATGTTGCATGTTTATGTAATGGAGCTTGGGGTAATTCAATTGCTTTACTATTTCTCCTCTTCTACTGGGATGGAAGAAATGAGTAAACCCCACTTCCTTTTGTCATTTTTTATTTTCATAATATGTTTTGTCTTCATCATGTGCAGGTGATGAGTGTTAAGGCCCTTGGAACTGCACTTAAATTAACATTTGAAGGAAACAACCAATTGCTCTACCCAGAGACATGGTTCTTTGTGTTTATTGTGGCCACATGTGTCATCACACAAATGAATTATCTAAACAAGGTTAGAAATGTAGAAATATTGCTTTTTGTTTATACGAATAAGCTCAACGTGCTTATATTTCCAAAAGTTTGCTTCTGCATAAATCATGTTCCCTCTTTCTTGCACTGTTCTCCTTTTCTCCTTGATCTTCTATGTTCTGTATTGCTTACTTTTTGGTGTCTTTTCTCCATGTTCTGCATTGCTTGCTTTTCTGATATTGTGCTTAAATCCCTCCAGAAGGTTAAGCTGGCATGTGCGTTGAATTCGACTTGCTGTTGGACATATGGCATGACCCAGTGCACATTTTGACTTCATTTTACTTGGCAGCAAGTTACTGTCTAGAATATTTGACATTCTTCCAATTCTACACGTATAATTTAGTGAATTAGAGAAAAGTTCTCTGTCACAAGTGCAGTTTCATTTTTACACCTTTTCCTTCTAAAAAGTTAAAATGGAATTTAGATTGCTGCCATCAACATGCCCATTAAAATTTATGCAAATCCCTATACTGTCTATTATAAAAATGCTACCAATTCTATTCTTTCACTGTTCTATCATGATTTTCTCTTGTTTTGGTGATTGGTGATGAATTGACAAAGGTGAGACTTGAACTCTGAATCTCACTCCTCTTGCTTGTGAGAGTGCCATCGAACTACAAGCCCATTTGTTACATTCCATTTTCTCTCCTGATTCTCACTCTATTATGTCTTTCTCCAAAGTTATCCTAATCCAATCTATTTCAGCCTTATCTCCAAGTGGAATGCACAAGATTGTGGGCTAATCCGACCTCCTTTACCTTTATTTTCAACCAGGATACATGATAAGGTCAAATATAGCTGATTGGTAGTCATAGTTTCACTAACATTTCACAAACAGAAATGAGATGGGGGGGGACAACCAAAAATAGATTTTGCGTTTTAGGATTGCTAGAAAATGAGTTGTCAAGCCGAACCATGCATTTGATATGATGTTGGGTGACCTGATATTAAATGCAATAAGTAATCAAGTTATAAAAAAGTTCTGAAATTGATCAAGTGTTTTGCAGGAAACTGAATAATTTTGTCTCAAGAGGGTGTCGCTATCAACATCCCATTGACCTAAAAAACACTGCTTAGGTGAAGTACTAGATAACGCCTTAGGCCATAGCTATTAAGGCACCTTCTGTGTATAGTTCTTTCAGAGGTATGGTGGTTGGGAAGGAATGATGCTACTGAAGCCAGAAAAAGAAACTATCAAATTGTTTTTTTTCCCAAAATTGCAACTTTTCTTTTTATTTTTACATTCATTTGTGCTGCATATATTTTTTGGTTTCTTAGAACCTAAAGATGGTTAAAATGTATCTTGTATCTATAATTCTTATTTGCTGAAAAACTGCAATCTTTGGTGTTTCAGGCGCTTGATACATTCAATACTGCAGTTGTATCCCCCATTTATTATGTCATGTTCACGTCACTTACGATTCTTGCCAGTGTAATCATGTTCAAGGTACTGCTACTCTCTTGTAGAAGCTTACATTGTGTAATTGCATGTATTTCATTGCTTTGTGCATTTTTTGCTTGATGCTCTTTTCATTTTAATTGGATTTCACTGGAAGAACAATAATGTAGCTTTAGCTTGTTGAGGCATGGATTTGTAAGTTGATGCAAGATAGGATAAACAAAATGTCTTGATTGCATTCTAACATGTGATTTTTTATGCCTCACTCACTATGACAAGCCTAGTCATCAGGATGAGGATGCTGTCACTAGGCTTAGTTTGAGAACCATTTCATTTTCCTCCTCCAGACCCTTATTTCAAACAGTAAAATGTTTCGTTTTTTATCCTGATTTGACTATCTATTGGTAAAAATACATTACAACAGGATTGGGATGGCCAGAGTGTGGGAAACATTATATCAGAAATATGTGGCTTCATTGTTGTTCTCTCAGGGACCATCCTACTACACACAACCAAAGACTTCGAAAGAAGTTCATCCTTTAGAGGTGCTTTGTTCAGACTCTTTCTCTTTGATTTCCACTAAATCAGTGTAATCAATCTTGAATTATGAGTAATATTATTTAGTATATTTTACTAATTTCATGTGGCTATGGATGTTCAAATAAATCAGGCAGCTATGCATCTTTATCCCCTGCATTATCTGCCCGACTCTGCAGTGGAAATGGAGAATTTATGAAGCATGACGAGGAAAACCAGTTGCCTGCTGAAGCCGTTTGCTTACAGAGACAAGAAATGCACTAGATTTGCTCCACGAAAAAATCTCTTATGCTTCATGTTATTTCATATGATGCATGATCCATATCTCGAGTTCTTTGGCAGCATTGCTGTGAGATGGTTTTGTTACTGCGGAGTTTGTGGTTACATCCAAACAGAAAGCGAACAAATTTACTTTGAGTAGGTTGTTTTGTGGCCCTCAGAAATCCTTGAGAATTCATCCTTTTCATTTTTTTTCCTGCAAAGTTACGGAAGAAATCATTCGATAGCCTTGGAGTAGTACGTCTTCATTCTCATGTGTGATCTACAAGTGAATTACACGTGGATGTGATGAGGAAACACTGAATCGGAGTGTTCTACACATTCATTTGTTGGGTTATGGAATGGTCGTTGATGCGTAATTTGTTGATACTTGTACAGCGTGTTTGAGATTGCTGGTGTAAAGGGTGGCTCATTCAACTTCTTTAGTTGTCAAAGGCAGTGCAAAGAGAGTGATCAGAAGACCCAGAAACCTCTTTCTGTGAAGAAAGGTTTAAAGGGAGTCTATGCCCTGCAATTGATTTATTGGAAACTTGAGCTCTGAGGTAGTTCCTTTTGTTATTTTACCTTGTCCCATAGGTTTCATTCTTTGAGAACAGGCAGAATAAGATATTCTTGTAGTATAATATCTGTTCATCAATTACTTGTAGGCTTGTAGATTGATTGATTGATTTTTTCAGAGAATTGAGCAAAGAGTGAGATGTGTATCCTTCACATTTCAGCAAGGCAAGAATTTGTGAAAACGAAATGTTGAACGTGATTCCATTGGCCCACGGTGTTTTTTATTTTTAACTTCAATTCCAGTATGCTGATGCAGACACGCATAGAGAAAAGAAAACATAATCAATTAATCTGATTCTTGTATCGATGAAATTTGCTCCATTTTGGATAATGGATCCTTACTAATTATTATTAGGAAACTAGTTTTTCTCTCTCTTCTTCTCTCTTCTTTCGTGAATTAAATTGTTCAGAAAAAAAAAACAAATTAAGTTCATGTAAGAAAAAAAAATTGTTTTCAAAGATTAAGGGAATTAGTTTAACACTTGATCTGCTGTGGGAGTGATTTTTTTTTTTTTCAATATGAAAAAAATTAAATTATATGGGGATTGATTCAATGTGATCTGGTTGATTTGCCAAGTCTAAATATAACTTAGACAACCAGTAAGAATATAGTTTGATTTAAAAAAATTTAAGGCGATATTATTTTTTTAATATTAAGATGGTACCATATTGGATCAACTCGGATCAAATTGAATTAATTTATTAAATTCACAACCTGAGAAATTACGCTATGTTAAATGCATAAAAAACAAATTAAAATAAATTATGAAACATAATTTTTAATCAACTCAATATTAGATGATGAAATTGAAAAAAATAAATTAAAAACTATCAAAAAAAAGCTACCCAAAATTAATCGGAATTAACTTGCTAATTCTACAACTTGAGTCATAAAACTAGAATAATTTCTTGAAAAGTTATTCAAAACAAGTTATGAAACTATATTATCAATTAATTCAATATTGACTTTGTAATAAAATCACGAAGCTTCATCTATAATAAAATAAATATTGAAAAATAAAAATACATTATTGAATGAATAATGTTTTGTGATATGAGATTAACCTACGAGTTTAATTACTTTCAATTTCTCATTGAATATTGATTGAATATTAAGTCATTCTCTAATTTATCTTATGTCATATATACCATCACACGAGAAACTCAAATCTAACGTAATTTATTTTAAAATATTATAATGAAAACAATGAATTTCATATATGTTTTTTAATTTATTTTTTTAAATAAATTAGGTGATGTTTGAATATCTTAAATGAGGGTGTTTTCATCGGCTTGCATGAAATTATCTACTAAAAAGATAGATTGGTTAATTTTTAATAAATTAGGTGATGATTGAATTTCTTGAATGAGGTATTTTCATCTGTTTGTATGAAATTATTTATTAAAAAGATAGAATAAGAACATATTGAAAGTAATTAGACTTATAGGAATAGATCGAAGACTCTTGGCCGAAAATGTAGGGATAAGTTGAGCTAATTCCCTGAAAAATTATTCCACTAACCAATGATTTCATTTTTGTGTGCAATTAACCATTAGTTTAATTAACAAAAAAAACTTATTAGTGTTAAATAACCATTTTAATCTAAAAAATAAACAATCTATATCTACATATAATAATAAAATGATAGCAATTCACGAAAAATATCATGGTAAATGTTTTTTTTTATTATTATTAATGTAGGTATTTGGGCCAGTTTGTGTGTACCTCAACTAATCTTACGGGTCCTGAAGTTAACAAACATATGTAAGTCTCTGGTGACCCTAAAATTTATGGAAATCGAACTGGTGACCTCTAGGAAGCAAATTTAGAGCTTGACTAACTGAGCTACACCCCTCAGTTGTAATTGTTTTATATATATATATATATGTGTACAGATCATATGTGCAATGGATCTATTATTTGTTAATCATATCATGACACATATAAAAAATATAAAGTGAGATAGGCCTCTTATTCTATGTTTTAATATATATAAAATAAAACTTTAAAGAAGCTTTGGAGAGAGAGAATAAAAAAAAACAAAAAAAACTTTAGATCAAGATTTCCTATAATATATCTGTTTTTTAATGTTTTCATTTAAATTAACTAAGAATTCATATTATAAGCTCTGATTTAACATGCATATTGAATATTTTTGTTAAGAAGCAAAACTAGAAAAAAGACAAGGAAATTGTATACATGCTTAATCAATTCTTATCAAAGCCTCTTAAATTATTTTAAAAATTATAATAATATAATAGTAGAATTATGTGTCATTTGCATCCTTTTTTTTAATTAAACCATTTGCTAACAAAATAATGAAATCATGTAATACAATTTTAAAATATTTTTAAAAATTGAATATGTATAAAAATATAGAATATATTACATGCTAAATGATGTAACTCATTAAGTTGTGAGAAAATATATAAATATACAACTTTGTATTTATAATGGTTTTGAATTTAATGATAAGTAAAATTAATTATGAAATAAATCATAGTTGATATACTTATGTAATCCAAGAATCTATTATTAATATGTTAACTATAAATTAAAAAAAAAAGACGACAATTGAATACCTACCTTTAATAATTGAGTTGGGATTTTATTAAAAATCTAAATCTAAAAATGAGTATTTATTTCCCAACTCTATATTTTACTTTTTTTTATTTATCTCATACGGGATATATTTAGTAATAGATTATAATAATTTCTTATATCTCAATAAAAGAAAAAAATAGTAGATGTGGAAATCCATAGCATCATCAATCCATAGATACGGTAGGGGTCCTGAGTCAAATCCTTTTTTAATAGTTTCTGTGATTTTTAATTTCTAAATGGCAACTCTTTTATTTATTTAATTAAAAAAAACTCAATTTCTGTAATAATTATCACCGTGGTCTATAATATGGAAAGATAACATATTAGCATATCAACGTCAGATGGCCTACTTGATCAATAAATCAACCTCACAATTAATAAGTTAATATGTCAATATATTAATTTATAACTTAATAATATGGAGTACTTAGAGTTAAACTAATTAAATCTCTCTCTCTCTCTCTCTCTCTCTGTATATTACAAAAAAATCTATAATCATTAAAGTGGTAAAAAATTAAATAACTTGCCGCTTTATATTTTTTTTATTCAATTAATATGAATAAAATTGTATTTGGAGTTGTTTTTTATAGTATTTTTTTATTTAAAAATATATTAAAATATTTTTTTATTTTTTAAATTAAATTTTTATATAAAAAACTTATGAAAATTTTAAAAAAATAATTTAAAATAAATAAATAAAATTTAATTTTTTAAAAAATATTTTTAAAACGCAAGCATATCCCTCTTTTCTTCCAGAGGACACAACACAGGCGCACAGCACATAGCACTTTTCACTTTCGTATTATAGCTTGTTATCATAGTTAGGAGAAGCGTAGCAAAAATAGAGAGAGAGAGAGAGAGAGAGAGAGAGAGAGAGAGAATGGAAGCAAAGTTAGGGAAGGCTTTCGAGTCCATCACCAACTTCTTCAACGGCGCTGACCAGATCCCCTGGTGCGATCGCGACGTCGTCGCTGTATGTCATTCCTCTTTCTTTTTCTTTTTCTTTTCCTTTACCTCTCAATAAGTATCTTTGCAATATTGGGTTTTATCTTTTGGGTAGCAATTCATTATTTTTTTTTAAATAACACTTTTTAGCAGCTACTTACTTAGATTTGGGAATTTTTAAGTTTCATGATTTATTAGAGTTTAGCTATGGTTGCAGAATAGCTATAGATTGGTTGATTATTAGCAGTGCTGACCCATCGAGGTTTATTAAGTAGCAGTACTGTAATGTCTTGAAAAGGAATCATTTAAACCTAGTAATGATTCTCTTCTTATTTACACTTTATCTGTGACTGTTTTGGGTTTCCTTTTTTCGAGGTCGATTTTCTTCCTTCAACCTCTCAAGTTTCTAGATGATCTCAAAATTATAAAAGATTAAAAGATGCATGGAGTTTTCAATGTTTTAACTTGATCCATTCTTCATTTCGTGGCTTTATTAGGAAAAAAGGAGGAAAAAAAAGATAACTACTGATGTGGGATAAATAGGAAAGATTTACAAACACAAACATCTGCGTGTTGCTAGCAATGCATGGCCAGTCATATATGGAAACCGCTTCTACTCCTTGCATGGTTTTAGCCTTTGGATTCCGGAGGCGATTGTTTTGTAACTGCTATTTAGTTTTTGTCAAAAGTTAATTAATGATATATCAGGGCTTTGGGCATGGTATTCTTTTTGCTCCAGACTTTTGTAACATTCATATGGCATGTCATTCTTGATTGTATTATTGTTTGTTGTTCTCTTTTCTTATTCTTTTCACTGATGCATCCACAGGGATGTGAGCAAGAGGTTCATGAAGCTGAAAAAGGTCCTGATGATGAGTTTAAGAATGAATGCATCATGCGTTTGTCGTGGGCTCTTGTTCACTCAAGACAGACAGAAGATGTACATAGAGGCATAGCTATGCTTGAGTGTAAGCAAAAATACAAAACCATCTCTCTTTCTCTCTCTACACATGCACACATCCATGGTTTTCCTTCTGTTACTAATACTCACTTTTGCAGCTTCACTGGGCAACACTACCAGCCCTTTGAAACTGAGAGAGAAGCTTTATCTTCTAGCTGTGGGTTATTATAGAAGTGGTGACTATTCAAGAAGTAGGGAGCTGGTGGAAGACTGTTTGAAGGTTTAGTATCCACATTTCTTATTCTTTGTTTCTTTTGAATTATTGTGGAAAGATTTTTCCTTCTACTTAATGTTGTTTCCTCATAATTCATAACCACATTCCAGTATTATGAATGTATTGCCTTGTCATAGTGCATTTTGTAGATATGGTTCATCTAAAATGATGTTCTGCCCTGAAGCTGCATGGTCATTGAGAAGCCAAATGTGTGATTTAAGGTCATATGTTGTATGCTATTCTATCTTAGTTTCTTATGCTTTGTGACTGAATCGCAAGGGCATGATCATTTTATAGATTGAGCCCGAATGGAGACAGGCACAATCCCTCAAGAAAGCAATTGAAGACCGGATCAAGAAAGGTAACAATTAATGTTGGTGATACTGCTTGTATTATTCATGTGAACTGAATGGATGGAGCTTCTGAATTATTGTCCTTTATTTTTGGTTTGTTTGTAGATGGTGTGATAGGCATAGGAATTGCTGCTACTGCTGTTGGCCTGGTTGCTGGTGGGATTGCTGCAGCATTTGCACGTAGGAATTGATGCGACCTTTGATAATCACAGATATGCACGAGGAATACACTTGATGACGTACTTGGTGCAGAAACCAAAACTAAATTGTGGTTTAATACATGCTTACTTGTTCCTTTCGTTACATGAAAGAACTTGAGAGGTTGTCTTTTTTATAACACAATTTTCTTGTAAGATAGTTACCATCAACGTGTATACTTTCGGATTTATCTGAGAATTGCTCCCTCGTTCTTCATTTTTACGGTTGTCTTTGGTCATCAGTCCTACTCTTTCCAAGAGACATGGATGTGTTCATAACTTTAGCTTTTGTGGTTGGTTGTTTGGATTTAGATACTTGTTTAATAAAAATTATGGTTGAAGTTTATGTGTAATAAAAAACATGTATAAAATATTTGGTAATTGTGTTTGGGAGTGTGGTTGCGATTGCGGTTGCTTTTCAAAGTATTTTTTACTTGAAAAAGAATTAAAATAATTTTTTTTTTGTTTTTAAAAAATTATTTTTGATATCAGCGTATCAAAATAATCTAAAAACATAAAAAAAAAATATTAATTTAAAATAAAAAAATAATTTTTTTTTTAAAAGCGCTCTTGAAACTAAAAAATAAACCGGGTTAGGAATTTTTATGAAATTCAGTTAAAAAAACATGTAAAAATTATTGTATAAAAGTTGCATTTCAAACTTAATTTTTTAGTAAGTCCTGTAGCATAAAACACAATTTAACTTATTATCAAATATCTCGTACAGTGTTTGTTTAACTGCAAGAGCCAGCAAAAAACAAACTAGCCTTATTCTGCTTGTAGTTCAACTGTAGCTATTAAAGATCATTTTGCCAGGGTAATGTCAGCTCCTTCTGCCCTGGAAATGCAGCAGCATGCTGGAACCTAATTCAAAAGAAGCATGAAGGTGACTAGTTGCTGTCGGAGAGGCCCTGCAGGTGGGGTATGTAATATTACAGGCGTTACCAATCTCAGTCACAATGCAACAAGCTCAGGGCAGCCGTTCATGTCTTCTCGAGCCCTTGAATACATCAATTTGTGCACTGTCAAAACCTCGAGAAGCAGAGTTCGTGCTGGATTACCAAAAATTATTTAATAGACAATAAAAATAAAATAAAAAACTGAAATTTCCCTATGATTTTTTAAGCTGTCGGCAGATTGTCAGTCTTTGCGCGATTAGTACAACTCTTGATTGCTTCATCAAATTCAATAATTAATGCTTGTAATTTTTTGTTCTTTTTTAATGGTCTCAAGGCCAGGGAAATTCTTGAGGCCTCCTTCCGAACACCGAAAGCAATTCTACTCTCCAGTTTGACTAAAACAGACTATCCACACGAGAATTTTACGTTATGAAAGATAAGCACATCCTATATCTATCTATCATGTGAAACCTCACAAGAAAAATGCTACAACAGGAAAGAGGGCGTTTACGTTACGTATCATTGTCTGACAGGAATTCTTTCGATGAGTTCTATGCCCACAGGAAACGGATATACTAAGGCAGTGACTGGAGAATCTGTGGACCTGTAACCATCACTGGAGGCGAACTGCCCGTTAATTTGTACTTTTGTGGCAATTCTATTATTAACGTTAGCATTCCAGAAGCCAGAAAATGACACGAACCATCGTGAAAGATATACAGTTGCGTTGTTCTCACCACTGCCCAGAAGTACTGTCTATATCCAGTATATCATCTCAGACTCCATTTCGTTCTTAGAAATTTGTATTTAACTAACACGTCATAAAGCTTTATGAGCTTGGAACAACGTACGTACGTAGGATTGAAGGGGAAAAATCTTTCTTTTCTTCAATACATTATTTACATGAATAAGAAGATATATATAACAGATTGTAACCATAACGAAAATTTCCAATTATGGCTATACATTTATGGGCTTAATTAGCTAATGAATATATTACTGATTTTCCTCCTATAATCTCGCGGAGAACAACTCATGCCAACACTTCCCCTCAAGTTATTGCATATATATATCTCGGATGCCCAACTTGCCAAGTGAGTTGTAGAAACTTTTGCTACATATAGCTTTTGTAAGTATGTCTGCCAACTGGTCTTCGGATTTAACAAACGAAAATTGAATTATCTTGGCCTCAAGATTTTGTTTGATGAAGTGTCGGTATACTTCCACATGTTTGGTTCGATCATACTGGACTGGATTGTGAGAAATATCAATTGCAGCTTTGTTATCACAAAATAGGTTTATTTCTCCCTTAGGAGCAAGGCCAATTTCAGTTAATAGTCTTCGAAGCCAGAGAAGTTAACAAAGGCCTTTAGTCATCCCACGAAACTCAACTTCAGCACTTGATAATGCTACCACCTTTTGCTTCTTACTTCTCCAGGTAACTAGGTTTCCTCCAACCAACGTGAAATAGCCTGAAGTCGATTTTCTATCAGAGATATTTCCTACCCAGTCAGCATCTGTGTAACCTTCCACTCGTAAGTTATTGTTTCTTGTAAACATAAGTCCTTTTCCAGGAGAGAACTTTAGGTATCTGAGAATCCAAATCACTGCATTCATATGATCTTCACTCGGACAGTGCATGAATTGGCTTACCACACTCACTGCATAAACGATGTCCGACCGTGTATGAGAGAGATAAATCAATTTTCCTACTATTCTCTGATACCTTCCTTTGTCTGTTGGCACTTGATCTGGGTATTCTCCTAGTTTGTGATTTTGAATTATTGGTGTATCTGCAGGCTTACAATCCAGTAATCCTACTTCTGATAATAAATCCAGGATATATTTTTGTTGGGAAAGGAATATGCCATGTTTTGACCTAGCAACTTCAATTCCCAGAAAATATTTGAGTCCTCCTAGATTTTTCATCTCAAATTATGTGGCCAATTGCTCTTGAAGTCTTGTTATTTCCTCTAAGTCATCTCCTGTGATGATCATATCGTCTACATAAACTATCAAAGTTGTTACCTTACCTCGATGATGTTTTAAGAATAGAGTATGATCCGAGTTGCTTTGTTGGAAGCCATATTTCCTCATTGCTGAGTTCAAGCGCCCAAACCATGCTCTAGGAGACTGCTTCAGGCCGTATAAAGTTCTTTGTAGTTTGCACACGATCTTAGCTCCAGAGTTTGCCATATATCCTAGAGGGACATCCATATAGATTTATTCTTCAAGATCTCCATGTAAAAATGTGTTTTTAACATCAAACTGGTGTAATGGCCAATCAAGATTTGCTGCGAAAGATAGTAGAACTCTAACAATACTCAACTTGGCCACAGGTGAGAATGTTTCTTGATAGTCTATGCCATAGGTTTGTGTATAGCCCTTTGCCATTAGCCTTGCTTTGTACCTTTCAACTGACCCATCAACTTTGTACTTGATGGAGAATACCCATTTACACTCCATTGTTTTTTAACCTTCTGGTAGGGAAACAAGAGTCCACATTTTATTTTTTAGTAAAGCTTCCATTTCCTCCTTCATAGCTTGGATCCACCTAGAGTCATCCAAAGCTTCGTCAACACTCGTGGGCATATGATGTGAGGAGACTTCATTTACAAAGTTCTTGAGAGGTTCAGACAGTTTCTTTGTCGAAACATAATTGGCAATTGGATATCTTAATCTTTGATCTTCTAGTTCTGGAGAATATCTATTTAGTGGTTTTCCTCGATTTTTCCTGAAAGGTAACTCATAGCCAACAAGGGTATCCATATCATCAGGAATGTAAGGTGGGATAGGAGAGCTTACCTTAATGATATTCTCAGGAGATGGGTCATTGGATACTGAAGAGTGGGAGTGGGGGGTACTATTACTGCTTCTGGAGATGTCAACACTGTTACTTTAGCTTCCAGAGATGTCAACTCTGGATTAGATTCCTAATTGATAATAGGCTGAGTCATATTCGGTGTCGTATCAGTGTCTTTGAACCAATCAAATGTCAACCAATTCATTTCTTCTACTTGTGTCACCCCTTGAAGAGAAGAATTGGATGCAACAGGAGAGTAGAAAGTGTCAGATTCAAGGAACGTGACATCCATAGTCACATATGTGTGCCTAGTAACTGGGTCGTAGCATCGGTACCCTTTTTAGTGTGTAGAGTATCCTAGAAAAAGACAACGAATGGCACAAGGATCAAGTTTCGTGTGTTGATTCTTGTGGAGGTAAACAAACGTAACACAACAAAAGATGTGTGGCGGAAGCATCAATACTATGGGTAATGACACATAGGTTGACAAGGCCTTTAGCGGAGTCTTGAACCCAAGAACTTTTAAAGGCATGCGATTAATGAGATGGACAGTCGTGTCAACAACATCACCCAAGTAGTGGTTAGGTACGTGAGCTCCAAGTAACAGAGCTCGAGCAGTTTCAAGAATATGACGATTCTTGCGCGCTGTAATACCATTTTTTTGCGGAGTTCGAGGGCATAAGGTCTCATGAATTAGTCCATAGTGGTGGAAATAATCACGAAACTGTTGATTCACATACTCGCCACCATTGTCTGATCAAAGCATTTGGAGCTTAGCTGCGAACTGAGTCTGAATCATTGAATGAAATGATTTAAATACATGAAAAACCTCATTTTTATGTTTCAACAGATAAATCCAAGTCATCCGAGTACAGTCATCAACAAATATCACAAACCAGCGAAAACCAGACATAATAGATTTTGGGGAAGGACCCCATATGTCAGAATGAATCAAGGCAAAAGGAATATCACTCTTATTCATACTCAATAGATAAGTAACTCGATGACTTTTAGCTAAAATGCATGTCTCACATTTAATATCCAAATTCGACAAACCCGAAAATAAATTAGGAAACACATGTTGCAAGTAACCAAACGACAGGTGGCCTAACCGACGGTGCCAGAGCAAAATTTGTTCCACTTTGAGGTCGCTTGAATGATGCATGTGATGTGCTTGGCCAATACTGACGTCTTTCATATAATAGAGCCCCCTTTCTCAATACCACGTCCAATGATCTCCTTGGTGAGAATATCCTGAATAAGACAAAACATAGGGTAAATGAGCACAACACAATTCAAGGCTTTAGTAATCCAACTCACGGACAATAGCTTGTGAGATAAAGAGGGCATAAGTAATGTATGAGACAATGATAGGGCTAGTGATATCATTACTGTTCCAGCCCCTGTTACCGAAGAAATGTCTTCATTAGCATTTGCAATGCTAGTTCGTCGTGGAGGGGACTGCTGAGAGAAATCAGTGACATCAAAAGTCATGTGGTTTGTTGCTCAGGAATCAAGTATCCAGTCATTGCAGTCAGCCTCCTGATTAGAACCAAGTAGAGCATTACCTGAGTGTAGGTCTACTACAGCCACTGCAGCTTGTCCAGTGTTATCACCACTGGTCTTAGCAGCTTGAATAAGGGACAAATATGGTTCTGTTGTAGCCACTGCAGCCTGTCCTATGTTACCACCATTTCCATCACGGCACTTCCGAGCCTAGAGTTCATGCCACTAATCAGGATACCCATGAAGCTTGAAACAGGTCTCATGAGTATGCTTTGCCCCCCCCCACAGTGAGAGCATTTAATGCCATCAGAGGTGGATCGAGATTTAGAGTTGTAACCAGATTTGCCACCATGAAAAGAGAGAGAATGTGAGCTGTGTTTGAGACTCTTGGATGCTAGGCCAGCTCCGGGTAGATCATCAACGCCTGTAGTCATCACTGCTTGACAAAGAGCTTCCCTCCTAATGTGTGCATAGGCATGCTCCACTGTTGGGAATGGCTTTATCTGCAGAACATCACACCTGATATGGTCTAAAAGGTCATCAAGACCATCCAAGAATGCATATACTCGATCTTCTTAAATAAAAGAATTGTAATGTTGAATATATGTTGGGCATTCCATCGGGTTTGGACGATGAAAGTTGATTTCGCGCCAGAGACCTTGGAGTTCGTTATAAAATTTTTCCAGTGAACCGGCGGCTTGTTTAAGGCGTGTCAGACGTCGCTGGAGGTCATACACTTGAGAGGTGTCACTACCATCAAAGTATGTAGGAGCAATTGCATCCCACACCAATTTGGTTGTAGGGAAGTGGATGAAATTACTGATAAGAAAGGGATGCATGGAATTTATCAGCCACCCTTTAACAATTGTGTTGTCAATACGCCATCGTCGAAAAGCAGAATATGTCTGAGGAGGTTGAGATAGATCGCCATTTATATATCCCAGTTTGTCCTTGCCCAAGAAATACATCTCGACCACCTGGGACCGAAGTGCATAGTTGGTGCCATCCAACTTGATGCCGATTGGTGCAGTAGCACCATCAGAAGTCTGGGTTGGGGCTGAAGTTTTGCTCAAAACTTCAGTCATTCTCGTAGTAAATTCTGCTAGGATGGAGGAAGATAGAGATTCTTCGGTATGGGGTTTAGTATCAGCCATGGAGGGAGACAAAGTTGATTAAGAATTTGACAAAATGATCGGTATGCTCTGGTACCATGACAGAATGGAGAAAAATCTTTCTTTTCTTCAATACATTAGTTACATGAATAAGAGGATATATATAATAGATTGTAACCATAACGTAAATTATCAATTATGGCTATACATTTATGGGCTTAATTAGCTAATAAATATATTGCTGATTTTCCTCCTATAATCTCGCGGAGGACAACTCAATGCCAACACAACGTACGTAGGATTGAAGGGGATTCTTGGCTTCTTGCAACGAGTACTTTCCTACAAATAGTATTCTCTTGATTAAGAATTTGACAGAAGGATCGGTATGTTCTGATACCATGACAAAATGAAAAAAAAAAATCTTTCTTTCTTCAATACATTAGTTACATGAATAAGAGGATATATATAACAGATTGTAACCATAACGTTAATTTTCAATTATGGCTATATATTTATGGGCTTAATTAGCTATTTTCCTCCTATAATCTCACGGAGGACAACTCATGCCAACACAACGTACGTAGGATTGAAGGGGATTCTTGGCTTCTTGCACCGAGTTTTTTCCTACAAATAGTGTTCTCTTGTCTTCAACAGATCTTGTCAACAATAGTTTCAGCTTTCAGACAGAAGCAGGGATCATGAGGTTTCGAATTTGCCACTTCGCTTACGTGTTCTTTGCCCTAATGATGATGATGAGCATTTCTCGAAACACCATTCGACTCTCAGGTAATTCAATAAAAACAATTGCCCTTTGAATCATTGAAGATGAAATGAGAATACATAAGATTGATATGTGGTTTCGCAGGTGGGAATGAAAATAAGTTGGCTGTGGCTAGAAGGCTAGTAAAGGTGGGAATCAATGATTATGAAGAGCCAGGGGCAAGCGTTAAGCATCGTCCTGCACCCCCTGGTGATGAGTTTGGTGATAAAGCTCAAGATCATCAATAAAAACAATTTCCCTTTTTTTTGATGATGGAGCTAATGGCTGGATATCAAAATATTATGAATAAAACTCATTTTCTTAGAGAAGTTTTTGTATTTCCAAATTGGAAAAAAAAAAAGCTGATTCATTGCATAATGCCATGAAAGGATCCAGAATGCTGCTTGCCCATGAACCCCACAGCCCCACTGCAATCGTGTTTTTAGTTATATCTAATAGAGGTTTAAATTTGAGATTTTTTTGAAGAAGAGAGAGCACTAATATGAATTAAATTATAATATATTGCCTTGTTTCCTCTCTCTAGTTTACTGGTGATTATATTTTGAAACATAACCCGTCAATGTCCACATTCTCTTATCGTGAGAGGCCTCCAAATCCAGCTATCATCCTAGTCAGCAAACTCTCAAGTCTCAAACCTAAACACTCTTCTTTTCAACAAGAAATTACTGCCATTATGGTTCCGAAAACACACAGAATGGTTCGACTCGATCGTCTCTTGCCTGCTCACCTTCTCTACGATTTGCTTTGCTCGGAACCTTGGTCCTCGTTCTATGATCAGAGAATGGAGATGCATTGTCCGCAGTAAATCCGAGAACATCTTTAACAACGGGTGTTAAGGATATTCAAGATCATGGACTTCATGCCCGTGTGAAGTATAAAGATGGTATGGAAGACAGTTTTGACGTAGATTATCTTGGCCCAAGCACACATGATCAACCTCCACCTTCTGACCCCTTGAATAATGAAGGACGTGTTTGGGAACATGGTTTGGACAATGATTATGATGGCCCGAGGACGCATGATCAACCTGCACCTTCTCTCCCATTATAGATGATCTAGGGATAGGAATTATTTGAGAATTTGTCACTGAATTTGATCAATGCCTTGATGGTTATTACTTGTATCAATTTCCATGCATAAGCATTGCTCTTGTGTATGATAATGAAGTCGCACGTATATCAAATTTACTTTTTCCAAATACTAAATAAATTACTTTTACCAATTACTAATGGCATGGATGGCTAATTTTTTTATTTTTGTACAAATGATAAAGCAAAAAATCTAGCAAGGAACAAAAGGATGCCTCGGCACCAAGGAAAGGCTAGAGTTCATAAGGGGGGAAATACTTTCTCTATTGTAATTAAATTAAATTTTTTTAAAAAAAAAAACCTAAATCCCATGGCAAAATTACTATGGAGTTCCTCACGATTGCACCGTTCACTAAAATAATACGATGAGATTTTTCTTTTTTTTATCCTTTAAGCTTATTTTATTTTGTTTTCCAATTTTTTTTTAATTTTATCTTTTAAAATTGAAAAGATTAAATAGAATTTTCATCTCATAATTTATTTTAATTAGCTTACTATAAGGTTATTAAAGAGTTGAAAAAAAATTATAACATTAAATTAATATTTTATATGGCAAGATAGAATTCAATTTTGTTAATTAAAAAAATTATATTTTTAAGGATCAAATTTGACAATAAAAGAAACATGCAACTCTTTTTTGAAAAAAATGTCTTAAATATTTTTTACATTTGTTTTGGTTTTTTTAGTTTGATATTTGTACATTTTAGTCCAAAACTTTATTTTTTTTATATATCAATCCTTGAGTTTAGGAGAGATGAGCTAGAAAATAACAGAGAATGGAGAAAAA
>Ga0307514_10002350_pt1 | contig 19836 bp, 15 predicted proteins | sample 16_EM_MG_FD_203088 | JGI IMG/M metagenome (GOLD analysis project Ga0307514, IMG submission 203088) | Populus trichocarpa ectomycorrhiza microbial communities from riparian zone in the Pacific Northwest, United States - 16_EM | ecosystem: Host-associated > Plants > Roots > Unclassified | place... | reverse complement strand
AGAAAGTTACCCAAGAGGGGGGAACGGGAGGTGGGGCGGGTGGGGTGCCAGGGATGGGAACTTCGGCGCCGCCACAGGGGGGTGGGGTTTTTTGGGGGAGTGGGTGGGATGCGGAGGACTGCTGTTGCTGGTAATAGAGAGGTGGACATGGTACCTCTACTGCAGGGTTAGGGTCGCTGGGGGTTGGCTTGCTACCATCAACACTCTGACTCGTGGAAAACCCGGAGGACCCAGAAATAATTGCCCCCACATTCATTCCTTGGAAAATCGTGATAGGTGCCGGTCCTGGTGCTGGCGATAGCTATTGAGATCCATTCCAATTTAGCAAAGCCCCAGATCCATGGTTCCAGAAAATTAGAAATAGAATGTATCCTGTACATATCATCCCGTGAACCCGCAATAAGAACGGCCACTGACGGACAATGCCAGGAATCTTTAATGTAATTCCGTCTCGCCTCCCGCCAGAAATTGCATTCAGCAAGTTGAACTAAACCAACATGCATATCCAGCCTCTTGCCCAAACCACCGCGCACCCAATCTCACAAAACGTAAAACTGGTCAACAGCAGACGTGGCATGGTAAGCTAACTGAACTCATTCGGCCTCTTCCTCAAACTAATGAGCAAGCTAACCAAATGCTTGGGTGTTGGCCCCCTCACTAGAATTCATATTCTGGCAAGTTAACCAAGCACCGCGCTCAACTCAGCCTCTATCCCAAGCCCCCCTCCTAGAATCTTGCATGAGGGAAGGTTTGGGAAGCTAACTAAGGAACATAATTCGACCTCTTCCTCAAATTAATGAGCAAGCTAACCGAACGTTTGGGTGTTGGCCTCTCCCCAGAATTCATATTCTGGCAAGCTAACCAAGCACCGTGCTCAACTCAGTCTCTATCCCAAGGCCCCCTCCTGCAATTTCACATGAGGGAAGATTTGGGAAGCTAACTAAGGAGCCTAAGTCGCCATTCGATCTTCTTCCTATAACATCCCTCTTCCCGAGGAATATCACAGCAAGTATAACCAAATGGCTAGCATTTAGCCTCTTCCCCAACTGAATGAGCAAGCTAACTAAACGCCTATTCTTCCAGCCTCTTGCCCACTCTCACAGAAAGCGTAGAGGGGTAAGTTTAACTGAAGGAACTGTCACGACTGTCATCTTGACAAGCTACGTGAAGGGGCCACACCTAGCAAATCAGTGACTCGGCGCTCGCGGAGGGGGTTGGGGGGATCTCTTGAAGGAAAATCCCGCCGACCTTGTGTGTCAACAGCGAACATCTCAACCCAACCCCGTATCCCCTAGCATAAAATAACACCCGAAATTCCATACTCACCCTACTATCCCGTGCGCTTGCCGCCTCATTATTCCCAGTAGAAAGTTTCTCCTTTCCCCTCCTTGGTCTCGTACTCCCTCTCGGCTGCGCCCTCGTCTGCGCCCTCGTCTGCGCCTTCTGTAACAACTGTCTAATCTTTGCCTCTGGCGCAAGTGGGGACCGTTCGGTAAGGAATTTATTCAGATAGTCGATGTAGAAGCCGTATATCTTGCCATTGGTCCAGACATAGGCATCATCACCAGAAAAGGAGTGGCAGTAAGTGGTGAAGTTTGAGAGGGTCCAGAGATTGGGGCGGGTGGACTCGAAGAAGGACTTGAGGTAGATGCCTATTGCACGGCGTTTCGATTTGGTTGAGTGAGAGGTGGTCTTGGGGGTGGGTCTAGTAGTGTGACATGATGAACTGGGGGGGACGGAGTCCAGTGGTGATGGCGCCGAGGAGCGCGGGCGCAATGGCGATGGGGAGGGTGGTGTTGATGGAGGAATGTCCATCGCGCAGAGATGCATATGTAGATGTCGCGTCGTGGTTGTCAGGGGCTCTGTATCAATAAGCTAAGCTTATGTAAACAAGAACCACCCCCACCACGGTGACCCCCACAGGATAGTCTCGATACGTAGGTACCTAGCTGTTGTCGCATCGTCATCTCGTGGAATACCAAGGGCAGTGATGAGAGTTGAGCGTGCAGCAGGAGCGCAGCCGCGGTCGCGGTTGGTGGGTGGTTGCAAGAGCAATACCCCAATCCTGGGTTATGTAATGCGAATCACATGCAGATAATTACATAATACTGGGGCTGTTTCGATGCTCAGGGTAACTAACGGCTTATGTACAGGGAGAGATTGCCGAAATGCCAAACCTCCACCTAACCCACCTTCCCACATCCATACCCCCAAGGGCCCCTCGAAGAAGCTACGTACCCCAAATCTAAACACCTGCATAAGTACTCACTGTATCTCCTGAAAGAATTTCAAACATCCTATTCCATATCCAACATAGCAAATCTATCAGTACTGCATCCACTGGCGAACAACGGTCCATGCCGCTTTTCAAGACATAGGCCGAGCTCACGCAGGAAATTCGATATACAAGGTCAAAACAAGTGGCTTTAACGTGAGCTCGGTCTATTTCTTGACAACCGACATGGACCTTTACTCGGCAGTGGATGCGGTACTACGTATACCTATTTTTTTTTTTTGAGCCTATACGTCTTTGCCCCGGAGGAAGCCATAGGCTATGAGGCGGAAATATCAGTGCTACATAGTAGCTGCCTACGGTACTTGTGGACCTTGCATGCATACTCTATGCATATATGTGCCCTCCAGCTCCTGCCCGAGGTCTATTTTGTTGTCCCCTTTATGGGAAGTGAAGCCCTGTTTCGGAAAGGACTACAGCTTGGAGCAAAGGTTTATTACTTTTATGAATTGAAGACTCAATGTAAAATCCATGTCAAAATAAGCCGGCTCCGAACCACATTGTGCATATACACTTACGTATGTATCTCAACCAACTAGACACGAAGTAAAAATCTGTTGTACACCATGCATGCATGCATAGAATTTGAAACTGAATTCCTCGTATGATCCCAAGGGGAGAAGAACAAACATAACATTTGCAACACCAAATGAGGAAAGTGAACTCAACTCCAGCTATACAGTCGTCAAGAAAAACGGATACCAAAATAAACCTCCCCCTGTGTGGTTGACATGAGACGTGCCATGATATGTGAACCCCTCCTATAGATCATGAATAACAACCCCCCCCCTCTCCAGGCCCGCCGCCATTCGCATACCTCTCAAAATCCAACACCCCACCATTGGTATTTAATTTCTGCCCTCACGGCGCCGAGGTCGCTACCTCCTTCGGGTAAAATCTACTCTTCTTAACCAACACCTCCCCCACAAGACTCCCTTCCTCTCTCAACACGACCCACTCCCCCATTTGATACTCCGGCGGCGCTACCCTGACCCCCCTGCCCCCTCCTCCTACCAACAGATTCCCCGGTCTATAGTTCGAGTCTGCCCTCATCCGGTGCAACACACTACAGTGAATCTTTGCATCCTCTGGTACATCCCGAACCTCCCCCATCGGCAGCGGCCATGAAATCGCCTTCCAGCTTCCGTCTTTTTGCAAGTCCATACGCCGGAAGGGGAGGTACTCCATCATGCGCCACCCGAGAGTCGACATGTGCGGGAGGCCGCCGCCAAAGGTGAGGCAGCAGTGGATTTTGGAGCGGGTGTATGAAGCCTTGAGCTTTTCTGCTGTGTTGGCGCTGACCTCGTCCCTGTGCGGGGGGGTGCGGGAGTGAGTAATTGGTCTGGGGGTGGTTGCTACGCCCTGTTCGCTAATGTTCCTGCTAGAGGAGGTTGCGCTCCCTTGTGCGCCGCTGGTGGGGATGGTGGCAGGGGGGCTGGAGCCACGCTGTTTGGGGTTCTTTTTGAAGTTAGCAGATACCTGGTCGCGTCGAAGGAGTTCTGGGAAGGGGAGTAGGTGTCCATGGGGGTGATTTGAGGGCGGAAAGCGGACGGCATATACCTCTAGATCTGCTTCATCGTCGGAGATGGAGCCAAATGTACTGTCACCACCAGTTTCTCCGACCCTTCCAGCGTCGAAAGATACAGATTTAGTGCTGCTTCGGCGTCTCCCTGCACCGTTGGCCCTGGTTTGCGCGCTGCTGAGAGGGTGGATTACTGCGTCCTCGGCAGAGAGTGGGCTGGTCGAGGGTGTTGCTTTTTGGACTTCAATCGTGGGATGGCCCACAGCTGCTTCGCTGGTATTCGGCTCGCCCTGCTCGTGGCCGTACATGGCATCAAGGTCAGTATAACAGTCCTGCTCTTTCAGCCTACGCTCATCAAACACCAGTCCCGCCTTTCTCGCCTCCCGCACCATCCATACAAGCGGTCCATAAGATAGGCTCGGTTCGCCAGGGGCAAGATCCCATCCCCCACCAATATCCCCATGGGCTCCGGGGAACCAAAGCTCCTCGACATCCTGCTCCGTATCATCGTCGTCCCCATCCTCCCTGTCAAAGTGAATATTCAGCGAGACATTGCTCGCCCCAGCCTGGTCCAACCCCATCCTCAACAGTGACGGATCCGGCGGAGTCTTAGTCTTCCCCCCCACCTCCCCCCCAGCTTTCCCATTCAGCGCTAATATAGGCCCCTTTACAATTCCCGCCTTTATCGCCTCAAACTGTTTTTCCTTCTCCCCCCAGCTCCTCCGCCGCTTCTTTCCCCCCTCCCGCAGACTATCATTCAGCTCTGCTAAATCAACCTTCTCGACTAAATCCTGCCTAAACTTGGCCCTGCGCTCATCCAGCCCCACAGCATGCCTAATGACTCTCGCGGTACTCCGCGCCGTGTATGGAAACCTCGACGCCCTCTTCAACCACGCATCCTCAAACCTCGCCACAGAATTAACCGTGTCAAACAGTCCTAAGAACCTAACTCTCTTGACTGGTCGGGTAAATGTCTCCCGAAACGCCTTCATATAGTTGTACAGCTCCTCCTTTCTACGCTTCTCCCGGTCATTATGGTTATCGTGCGCGCGCATCTGCCACTGGCTGAACGTCTTCCACGCGAAATGAACCATCTCCTCGTTTCCCTGGACGACGAGCCCGACATGGTCGAGCATTTCGCACAGAAAGCGGGCGGTGTAGGCCCCGCGAGAGAAACCAAACATGTAGATGTCATCGCCAGGGTGGTAGTAGCGCATAAGGAAGCGATATCCCCCCATAACGTGCTGGTCGAAGGATTTGCCGACAGCGGCATCGATGGCTTTTTGGTAGGCGGATTTGAAGCGCCCGGACCTGCCTTTGCTAGTGCGGTGGACCATGGCGTGTGAGGTGAGATAGGTGCCAATGCCGGCTGCGCAATGTAAATGTAAACATTTGACCCAGTGAGTGGGGTATATGTGTAGGAGAGTTATAAACTCACGCTGATAATAATGATACTGATCCCCCTTCCTCCTATCCAACATACTAAAAATCTTCAAGATATTCGTATCCCCCGAGTTTCCCTTGAACTTATTCCCCGTCCCATCAAAACACAGCACAAGCGTCTTGCTCCCATGACCGCTGCTCCCCAGCGCCGCGTCTCCTGCATTCCAGCATTGATCTGGATACGCTGATCCACGCCGTGATGCATGTTGCGGACGCTGTTTAGCCGGTTCATGCTGGTGGATCTTGTCGCTGGATGTCGACCCGCTGGTCAAGGTTGAGGTGAGTGAGCTCGGCATATTGCCTGCCAGTAATGGGTGAGGTTGGGGCCTACAATTGATATCGCAATTGATGCAAAGTGGTTTTGGTATATTTGCTGCTATGCCATCAAGATGAAGCTCGCCATCGCGGAAAGAACTATTTGCGCTGATCCTCTGGATATCAGTGGAATCACCTGACCGTGTTGATGCCTCTGCGGCCGTTGCAGTGCTGAACTTCTGTTGTTCCTGAGTATTTGGCTTTTCAGTGTGCCCTTGCATGGCGGAGATATGGAGTTCAAATAGCTATCGATGACCTTGTATATATACCAATTATACGGCCTCCTGGATCCAATGCACTTTGATATCAGGTACTTTTCCCCAATACGTCGATATAATCCGGGGTGGGGACGATGTGATGGCAAATCTGAATCACGTAGAATCCTGCGGAAATACTTCCAAGCCCACTGGCGTGCACACAGAGACGGAGACGCTGTATCCCTGCGGAGGTTAAGTTTCCAGAGATCTGGGTGTCCCTAATAATCTGATGTATTGCCCAAAGCCCTACTCACAGCTTCAACCACAATAGCATGAGCTGTCACTATCACTACCTATGCCTCAAACAGTTCCGTCGATCCGCAGCCGCAAAAAAGCAATACCGCAAAAAGGCCACGAGCTCGCTAAATTCTGTTATTATATATTAGTGGCCCTGACCTTAGCTGCATTGCAAATGAGACATCAAAAAAAGCAGAATGGGATGGTAGCGGGAGCTGAGCTGTCAAAACATCATAGCAGGGGCGCAATCCAGCGCTGGGAGGGATTGGTGGAGGGAGAGGAAGAAGGGAAGGGAGGGGAGGGTATGGTTATAAATTTATTGTATTCATGAATATTTGTTTGTGCTACTGACCTGGCTAACCTTGTGCTCTGGGATCAAGCTGTATTCAAGCTTTCAAGATTCTTTTTGTGGAGACTCCAAATCAGATATGATCTAGATCTTTCTGAACCACTGAGCCTCTCAATTCTCGTGTGAGCCTCGGTAGCTGAAATTCAAATGTCTCGTAAAACCCGTTCTCCCTGTTTCGCGTTTGTTGATTGAACCTCACTGCGCCAATGTACTTCCAAATATCAATCCTATATACTCTTCTCCCGAAACCGAAACCGAAATCGAGATCGAAACCGTTACTCAAGGTCAAGTCGGACCCCCAATCTGGGTTATCGACTTTTCACAGTCCCGAAAATCCGATCTGCTGTTGTCATTCAAATGTTACCAACCAACCTCTGCCGTGATAAATCTTGGTCACCAACACCCCCAGCTCACTTTATATATCCTACGTACTCCGCACACAAACCTAAGTATCCACGCACTTCCTTCCTGCACCACAAAATGGCCAATGCACGAAAGTATGCCAGTAGGTACGCTCAGTACCCTGCAGGTGTAGTGTAGTCGGTATTCGTATTGATATTAGGTACCACACGCGTACCCCAACACGCTGATTTGCGAGAAATAAGGTTTGATTACTCGGGAGTGGAGATTTGTGGGAGGGGGAAGTAGTCTGGTTGCACGGTGGGGGGAGGCGTTAACGTCCTTGCAGGTACTTGAATTGCGAAAATTGAGTGATTATGTATGAACGCCGAGGCTCTGGGAGGCAAAATAAGTAAGGGGGACGTCTGCCTGCTCGTGATCAGACTACCTAATGAAGTGTGTAAGATTCAGATCTCGGTACAGCCTGGGTAGTCTGGTTGCACAACCCCTCGTAGACCCGATACAATAATATATACCGTGAAGTCCAACTCGAACTTCCAATTCCGTGGTATAGGAGACCTCCACAATGATGTAGGTAATCAACTATCCCTCGTGGAAGAGTAGAGGAGATGCGAGAGATGAGGTAGATGTGGGGAGGCTCCCAGTTCTTGTCCACGTAAATTTCGGATGAGATGAATTCAATTTCACAACCTCCCTTGGGGCTAGGTGTGAATATCAATTGCTTGAATGTGCGACTACGTACGAGCCCCCAACTGGATATGGCAGCGATTTCGTAGGCACCAATGGACCTTCCTTCAGCCGTGCAGGTGCATGTGCATGTCTCAACTGCCAAACCACGGATTCGAATCGGGATGCTCGAGGCACCACTATATATCATGACATGAGAAGAACTTTCTTTCCAGACTACCTACATGTTTCTACTTATTGGCTCAAACTCCCGTTGGTATGTACCGTACCGATACATGGGTAAAGTACCTGTGTATCAACTAGTGTAAATTTCGGCCCACTAATAATGCAAGCCGTGGTATTCTGTACGCTGGGTGCCTTCTTTGCGCTGTGTTCCTCACATGCAGAAAAATGCCACAGAGATACCTAGCATCTCCGGATTGGGCTCCAATTCCCCACACCCCGACCCCCCTTTCTGTGGTTTTTACTTACTAGATCTTTCTCACGCTTTCCACCCTACAAACAACTACGCCCGATGCGCACGCCTGCTCCGCGATACGAGAGGTCCAATGATCGCCATCGGGAAACCTGGTTCATCGACGGCCTAGATCCGATAGGGTATGGTCATTCAATCGCTGGTTGTTTTCACACCTAATTAGTGATATCTCGTGGTACCCCGCCAGCATGACGATAAGAGCAACCCTGGCTATATTGAAATCTATGCAAACAACTACGCTCTACAACATGGCAATGCTCTCATCCCACCAAATTCAATATCAAGAGCGATTATTAAATCAATCAAATCCTTCTCATCTCCCTTGCTATCAACTCTCTTGCTATCAACCCTCCTCTGATTATCAACTCTCCTCTTATTCTCTCCCTCCTTGTAAGTGAGGGCCAAGTCAGATAGAGAGCGGCCAGCCAGCTGGACTGGACGCTCGTACTATCTGCTTTTGTGCGTACTTAGGTACGATTTGCGGTTGCTACCAGGAACAAGGAAATCGTACTAAGATACTAAGAGTTTTAGGACGAAAAGTGCGCAAAGTGCGAGAAAAGAATTACCAGTGTAGCTAGCAAATTGAACTGTAGTAAACCGAAGAAAGCATATTCGGGAAAGACTTGAAAAAAGCGCCATGCACCAAATCCAGAGCGCGACGAAATCAGACTCTTTAATAGAGGACTATGTGCAACAGAAGAGTCATACTAACAGACCAACGTAATAACGAAATTTAACAATTGTACAGGAACACGAATTCCTTACACAACACGAAGAGGCCTCCATTACTTCCCCCAAGCTCTTGCTAATGGACCTTGGCTGCAAAAGTCATTTCAGTCGAAAGGGATATGGTCACTTTCTGCTAGTAGCTTGCTTAGTAGCAGCCACCTTACGACCTCTATCTCTGCAAGCTTCTTAAACCTCTTATTAATATGCTTGTAGGTAAGCACTCACTTGTGCATACCAAAGGTGCATGCCAAGAAATGAGCCGCCAAGAACGTCTGGTGCGAGACTGGTAAGCACTCTAGCCTCATGCCTGACTCTTTCTTATCTATTGGTAGGGACGACTATTCTCTCCTCTCTCACATTCAATAACTGCTGTTCTTTAGCAGCTGTAGTATAATATGGTCCCTAGTAGTCTCTGTAAGTTATCAAGATTGTATAATAGTATTTACCCCATATAGACCTGCAAATCTCACAACAGGTACTCCTGGCTTCCATCAAGCATGCTGAATTGCTTTCTGCGGCTCACTCAAACCTAGCTATACCGGAACTCGCTATACCTGCTATACCAGACGGATTGCGCCAAAATTTGCCAATCAGAGCAATTTAGGAGAGGCAGCTTCTTGCTATAGCGGATACTGTACCGGATGGGCTGGAGAGGTGCTGCAGGGATTGATACAAGGATTAATCACACAGAAATATTTATTGCTATAACGGAGGAGTAACAACAGCGTAATAACCCAACAAGACAAGAACGCCACAACAAAGAATGCAATAACAGAACTTAAGAAGACTCCAGCGGTGAAAACCAATCTGTAATAGAGCCCTGAATACGAGATGCATGCATATTGCGAGTAAGAGCTTGCTCAAGAGTCTGCAGTTGCTGCCTAGCTACAACATTCAGGTTAGGCTTTGCTCCACCAGGAAGTTCGGAAACCGATAGAGCTTCTAGATGCTAAACTAGCTCTGTGGGGTGTGAGCGTGCTTGTGTAAAGGTATAGGAGGCGGTGAATATAGATCTTCTTCTTCATTACCCACACTTTTAAGACCATCAATAATCTCTTCAATATCAACAACCTCCGGAGATATATTGAGATTAGCCTCATCCTCATTATAGTCTAGAAACTCTTCCACTAGAGTATTAACTTGTGAGTTTGTACTCCTAGTAAGAAGTAAGGTAATCGACATGCTGATTGAATCTCGAAGGGATTGTAGGTACTGAGTATAAGCTTCATAAGAAGGAAAAGGTTCCTTATTTTGTGATGCAATAACTCCTTATAAGTCATCTTTGCAAATCGGGGATCACATAAATCCTATACCGCTCCAGATCACTTAATCCCTTTCTCTTGTTTGGTAGCATTGTCGGCGATAGCTGTAAATGTAGTCTCTAGAAGCGCTTGAGCTCTATCTTGACTTCTACCATTTGCTATACAGATATTAGCTATACCGGACTGCATAAATCAGGTCCGGTATAGCTAGGTTTGAGTGTATTCTCATAATCAGTCTTGCCATGATGCCAACTAGGGTAGTTTTTAATACTTCTGATCGATTGGTTGCTAGGAGAGAGGCCCTGTTTGTAGTATGATAGCTCGGGGGTCGGCTGACAGGGATATTTAGCAGCAATCGAATGACCATACTCGATCAGATCTAGCCGTCGATGGTACCAGGGTCTAGGCCGGTGCCTGCCAGACTAGGGGTACCTGTTGGTACATGAGTTGACAAGACAATTGTACGTTGAACAATGATTGTATGTACGATTCTCTTCCTTCTTCCCTTCGTGTCCCCCAGGACGCCTTTTATCATACAGATCCTCTTGCATCACTGTTGGTGATGCATTCAACACATCGTTGGGACATCATCATACCCACCTTGTCCTGTCATGATGATGGTCGGTGATGTAGTCGACCCCTACTGGGCAGGTGTCACATGACCCTGTCCTGTCATGAGTACAGTATCGGCCCTCTACGAGGGGCAGTGCAGCCAGACTACAGTATCGGTTACCATCGGTGTCTATGTAGGCAAGCCTGGCACCCAGTGATCACGTTTTGTCCTTAGCGGTTATCATACTATCTTTAGATACCTAGGCTTTTCTCGAAAGGTGAAAGTACGGTAGACTGGTTGGCACAGGGTAAGTAGGTTAGTCCGTACGGAGAGAGCGGCTTGTGCCAACCAGACTACCGTAAGGGTAGGTACCCTAAGTAGGTACCCCAAGTAGGTAGTAGATAGTCTCGGCACTGCTTTGGTACACCCGCAGGAGTTAGTGCGTACTGGCGCTATATTCCCAGGTGAGGATGGTGTGGGTTGATAAACCCCACACTAAGTAGTACGGAGCGAACTTTTAGTCTGGTTGGGACGTGCGATTGCATTGGATGGAGAGGGGCAAATTTTGATCAGCTAAACATTCTGAAATTGCTGAAATGATGAGAACCTCATGAGCTAGTTCATAATGTGCAGGGGATGCTTCAAATTGTGGACAAAAGCAGGTTCCCTAAAAAAATTTATACCTACAGTAGTCTGTCAAGGTATAATTACAGTACTCTACATGAGAGACTGATTGGTCTGATATCTCCTTTGTACCACCACTGACCCTGTAATGGATAGGTACCTTATTGCCTGCTTTAGCTTGATCTGGACCAATGCTTGCAGGCGAATAGCAGCTAGGAGTTGGGAGCCTGCCTAAGTCAAGTATAGAGTAGGTTGTGGGAGGTACTTTCAGATATGGGTTGGACGTCAGAATAATGTTCAGAGGTTGTTGGAGTCTTGGTAGAGTACATAATCCATACGGTACCCTTGGGGCATGGCCATGCGACGACCTTCTCAAATCTTAATATATAGGTATGGGATTCACACAAGTGTTCCATCTCAGCTCCTCATGCACACAAGTCCCAGCAGTGAATGAAAACATGCATGGCCAGGTTCATTTTACATTGCGTCATATATGTATGTACTGCATGTATTTACGTGCAGTAAGTACATATCGTAGTTAGGAGTAGGGATGGGTCCTTGTAACTGAGACCGACATGTTGGAAGAGTTGCTGAACGAGAGGAAACGTGATTGATATACCACTATTTACAAAATGATAAGAGTGCCGGGGTTTAGTTTGAGTATTTCCCCAAAGTTGAGTACAAATACGACCTTCTTCTGGCAGTTTTCATTTTTTATAAGTGCGCTTTTTTAAGGAAAATTTCTAGCCACACTATATTTGGGATCAGTTTGCCCACAGCAGGATATACTCTAGTACATACTCTGTATGTCCCATGAGCTACATGCAAGCTGCACACCAGAATCTTGATATCATATCTGCAGCGTGCATGCAGCATGCGATAATTCACCGCTGAGTTCTCGATACTTAATACATGCTTGCTGAGAATGGCGATCCAATTGAGTCATTCTATACATGCACCTTCACACAGGCGGAGGTGGAACCAGACTGGCGCAATTAAATTTTACCTCACCACCCCCCCGGGAACACAAGAGGCTTCTTGTAGTGCACGGGAAACCATCGACGGAACCTCGAAATCACGGTCAGGGATAAGGTGTACGTATGTACATCTTGTGAATCTGTACCCAAGCGCTTCAAGGATCTTGTTGAGTGAGGATGCGGGAGCTGGGTGGCTGGCTCCCAAAGCTCCTCAGGTACTTCTTAATCTACAATAAAACCCACCTAAGCAGGTTTCCCTTCTCATGTCTCCCATAGAATTTTAGTTCAACTTGTATCATTTCTGCTGTACATGGGGTAAACAGTGTCCCCTAGGTGTTGAGTAGGAACGTCTTACCTGTATCCATTGCAGGGAGAGATCCCCTTCTATTAGTGGAAGGTTGACACTATCGGCTTGGAGGTTAATATTCTGTCCGCCGTGGCTGATAGCTGAAACGTGCTTGTTGACTGGAGTCCTAATACCCGAAGGTGTGGTGAGACCCAACACTGGTAGGTGATATGACATGAAAGATGACAGGGGTTTGGGAGTTGAGTTTGTGAGGAGACAGGTTACTACTATACCTAGCTAAGTAATGAGTGACTATATGGATATGAGCGACATGCGGATGTATGTTGCATTTCATTTGGCAACCACTTCATGGGTGACAGCTTATAACATACTAAACTACATCTAGGTTTAGGGTAATTGCGCCCGCTGAATTTGATTATGACATCTACAGCCTCCTCAGAATTGTCCTGGACTCCCTATAATATCCACAATCCTAGCAGTGCCTACAACCTATGAACCCCCCCATCCCAACCTTACTGCATGTATTACAAGGGGTCAAAATGACAATCGCATTTGCAAATCCTAAATGCAGCCCGTTCGGTATTGTATTTACTGTCCTGTAAGAGCCTGGACCAAGCTCCTATTATATAAGAATGTTCTTGAGGTTCCTAGGACAACGCTGAGCAGGTCATAATCAAATTCATCGGGTGCAATTACCCTATACCTAGATGTAGTTGTAAGCTGTCGCCCACTTCATATAGTTGTAAGCTGTCGCCCATGAAGTGGTTGCCAAATGACATACATCCGCATGTCACTCATATCGATATACCCACTCACTACGTATCGTAGAGTTGTTTGTTTGTGTACTAAGAGGTCTTTTACACGGAAGCTAGTGATAACGTGCTGCAGGAACTGCCGTTAATATATAACAACCATGAACCTAAGTGAATACATAGCGTAGATGTCCTGCTGAGTTGATCCACTCTTCTGCAAGTCAGTTGTTTTCACTAACCTGGCGGACTATTCTGGAGTAAGTGCCCGTCACGAATACCGCTAGGGTTAAGCTGGACCAATTCCTGCGTAAATTACCCCCTACACTGACATAATATATGCTATGCTCTAAATTTGTATAAGCTCCTATCCTTAGTCAACCCCATGATTAGTTGGCAACTGATACGTTAAAATGACTAGTGTCTGATAGAGAATTCTCGTGTGCACCAGAGTGTATGGGAAATGGCAGAAGGCTGTCGAAATTGCCTAGACGCCCATTTGGCTCTCTTTCCTCGCTGTGTAGTCATGGTAGCCAATCGGAAGTGCTCCAATCAATTGTGGCATTATATTCTTGTGTTGGAGCGGCCTCCTGTTTATAGCACACAGACATGCTTGAGGGGCTTGGGCACATTACTACAGAATCTCCTCAGAGTGAGCACCATCCTGGCTTTCCTAAATGGAAGAGGAAATGCTGGAAACAGATAGCCACCTATATGGGGGGCCAGAGTCAAGTTACTTGCCCCCAGTGACTTTATTACTACTAGACTCTGATCCCCAAGAAAGGTGCTTCAATTAAATAATCTTGGTTCCATCCCCTTGCGGGCCAATACACCATTCAAAGCTGCTCCAGGGGTACCTCAAATGGTGGCTCGGAGGTCACTCCAGATGGCCTAGCAGCTGGCATGTACAAAGCGAGGGCATCTCGATGGGAGAGGTGCAGTTCCTGTAGGGGTGTTCTGGAGAGAAGGGGCAAAAGCAATGGTGCTGAATAAACCGTCAGTTGACCTTATTGATGTATATGATACGCTAAATGCGAGTGGAGGAGACTTGCACAGCACCAGAGAAGATCAACATTAATCTTGCTCTACTTCAAAGGTTCTTATGCAAGGTTGGGGCTGGTGTCCAGTCTTCACTCCTGGGCTGTTCAGAATGGCTACCCTGTGGCTGTTCATGACCCCGACCAGGTAAGGTCACTTATAAGCGCGTTGGAAAGCGAGAGGAGGGAGAGTCTGCAGTTTCCAAAGGAAACAGAAATACGGGGAATTGGTTTATATCACAGTGGCAATGCCGGCCTGACCTCGATCAGAAATGTGCGGCCTTAGAGGAGTTCTCATATGTCTTAATCGTGTCCTAGATTCGACTCCCCACTCAGCTCAATCACTCCAGCTGGTTGCCTCCAATCTTACACTCAACATACCCTACCCATCAGCCTTACCTATCCTCATACTCCCCGTATACCATACATCTTGACCGCCTATATGGAGTTTTGGTAGGCGCTCGAGACTTGGCAGAGAGCTCCTCGAATCTGGCTGAAGCGGTATTTGAGGGACAAGTATTACTTTGAAACCGAGTTACCTCTTTTTCCTATTTTTGTAAATCATTACTCGTATAAACTTGTCCTTAGTGGAGTCTCCGCTCATCAGAACACAAGAAAAATTGATATATCATACTTCCTAAGACTATGTAGCATATATAATTTCAATGGCACAAATTGAGACCAGTTTAGCCATGTTGGTATATATTTAAGCTATAAATAAGTTCAGGGTAACCACTCAGATTACCTATGCTATCAAAAAACCAGATCGCTGCCACTGGAGATGAAAAAACGTACGGAGATGGCAAGCGTATTAGATACATTTGGGATAATCCACGTTGTACATAGCGCTCAGGGAGAGTTCACAAACACCTCCTCTCGGCTTCCCAAATACTCCAAAGCTACTATGATGTACTCAGAGCAGCTCCCAAATTATAGCGGAGTGCATGTGAATTGCCGGTTCACAGGAGCTGTCGAGCTAGTCATATTTAAGATTAATATTTGAGCTTTGCTATCAGCTATCCCCTCCTCACACCACTCTCACCCGTCTGACAATCACCCCACTGCCTTGGCACTTCGAATAAGACTTACCATACACACACTCCTATAAACCCATCCCTCTATCCATCAAATATTTTTTATACTATTCTGTACGCTTTCCTTGCTCTCTATACCTTGAATTTCATTTCCCTAGCTATAAGAATATATTGGTTACAAGCATATTTCGCCTAGTCCGGAGCGTATGCTTGTAACGAGAGATCTCTGTACATGGAATACTCCTGCCATTGTGTCGCCCGAGCTCGCGATCGTGCCGTCCGTGAGGGCCGCCCTCTAGCTTCGTTCTGATCTCCGTTGCCCAGTAGGCCTTGATATTTCTGGCTGGGTTGGATAGCTCCTTAGAACTATACACAACAAAGAGCCGAGTTCAGGGTAACCAAATATTGTGAGGAAATCGTAAAAATGCCCCGTAAATTGGAACTCCATTTCTTAGCCATTCCCTAACCATTCCCGAACCATTTCCCTATTTCTAGAAATTTCCTGATTTCAGAGCTCTTTTCCAGGTGTGTGCTAGTGTCTATTTAGGTTCACCTAGTTCTCTGCCACCAGACTAACCACAAAGTGCCTATGCATCCCCATGCCCTGACTCACACCTACTCAAGGAGCGCACCTGCGAGAACTTTGTGCGAAGCCTTCAATTTCGTTGACAAAAAAGGGCCTATAGATGGAGTGATGAGAATTGTGCATATATGCATGTGGTCGCATATGAACCACTTTTTTTTTTGGAGTCTATACGTCTCCACATATTGTTGGAACCCGCCTAGATAGGTAGGAGAGGTTGCAGGTTGCAGGCTTGGCATGTACAGTTACATAGCTCTCGCTCACCACTAGAGAGCGAGACCATGATCACAATCACACACATTACTGAGCTCCATCACATATGAACCACTAGCGCAAGGCTTAATTTTCTCTAATCCCTCAGAAATTCTATAAATATGGGATGGGCATTAAAAGGAAATGGCAGGGAAATGGCAAGGAAATGGCAAGGCAATGGTTTTGAATTGCTACGTACTGTCGGGGTGTAGGCTTGCTTCCTCATTCAGAAATCATTTGGGATGATTAGAAATGATCATGACTCGAAATAGATATGGATGGAAGTGGAAGTATTCAGAGCTACTCAGAACAATTCCAAGCCATTACCTAGTCTAGTTGCAACTACTACCTAATATTGTACAAAAAACAGGTGCTGGACGCTATAAGTTGAACTAAGTATTAAGTATCACAGCCAGCTACGTCGTGGGCACTGCCCGGCCAGACTTTCTTGAAAGGAAAGGTATTACATATACGGCAGACACCCAGATTCCAGAGGCCCGGGATATGCTGCCAGTGGGGTGGTTTTGAGCAAGGCAAGGGACTTCCACCACATAAGTTGATTTAGCATGTCTACCAGTACAGTGTCATTCCGCCTCATAGCCTAAGGCTCCCTTTGGGGGAAAGGCGTATAGACTCAAAAAAGAAAAAGAAAGTACAGTGTCATCCGCCTCATACCCCTAAGGCTCCCTTCGGGGGAAAGGCATACAGACTCAAAAAAAAAAAAAGTACAGTGTCATACCCAATACCTCCTGACGTGCTCACATTGATATCAACTACTTGCTAAACGGCGTGAAGGAGAGGTTTGGTCATCTTTGGGAGCCATAATGTGCATGGTTACGCAGGTGGTATTACTGAGCAGGGAGGGGTCTATACTGGGATCTATACTGGGTCTAGTGTTAAGAAAGGGGAGAAAAAAACTTCTGTTTTCGAAACGCCGATGGGCTAGGTGCGCATAAGGGGGAAAAATCTGATGGAGTGACGAATTCTCTGTTAGTACATCCTTTGAGGTTCCATGGTGGCTAGCTACCTAAGCATAGCCCCCCACCATATATGACTGATATACGTGACTACCATTCAGGGAAGAATATTGCTAAGCTATATCCGGTGTCACAGAGCGCCTGGAGCCTTACTCGCCTGCCTATATTCCAAGGGCATAGGGAACCTAGGAGGAATCCATCAGGGCTTAGGTCGGCTGGCCAGTACAGGCTCAAAAAAAGTAAAAATGAAAACAAAACAGCCGGAGAGCCATCCCTTTCCCTGGTTCTCTTCAGGAGTACATTCCATGCATGCTGCACACAAACTCAATAACTTATGACCAAAGTGAAACTAGGTCATGTCAGAGCAATTCAAATGAATATTACCCCACACCTCATCGAGAACAACGCACAGCCCTGACACCGGGTGTCGGCGAGGAGGACACAGATATACCTGCTCGGGAATATCTACTCGTAGAATCATATCATGGTCCTGAAGCAAAACAAGACAACCTGAATCCATAACTCCACTAGCCTCGCCTACCCCAGACTCCCTTCTTCGAATACATACATCCTAATTGTGCGGTAGTAGTGGACGGTTCCTCAAGACCAGGTTTATAGGGTTCCCAGTTCAAGCTGAGCCCCTGTAGGGCCTGGAGCCGACAGCTTCAGCAGGTTTGCTATCATGATGCTCAATTGAAGTCTACTGGCACCTGGCCAAATCTATATTAGTTGAAAATTGACTGTGAGGGCCAAGGCACTACCGGAAACTGGCATGGAATACCACATAATTGCCACAAGCTCTTCAGAGGTTCTCAGGTATTTTGACTGGCATGGGGGGTATTTTGGCTGACACCGGGTTCCCCCGGGACAAGTTAGTAGTATACAGTTAGACCTTGCTATACCAGACAACCAAAATCCAGCACTTTTTGTCCAGTATAGCAAGGTTCTGGTATAAATCATAGCACTAGCCTTCAGGCAAGGGTAAAGGAGTCACGTGCATACCGAGAACCCTAATAATGGGGATATGTGAAGTCACATTAAGCCTAAAAGAGTAGATTATTCAGCACTCAGATATGCCCCATCCGGTATAGCAAGGGAGAAATGTATGGGGACAAGGGTGGAAAGACCCCTGTACTCCCTCAGCATACTGTCCGGTCCAGTAGGAGCAAAAATCCGTTATAGCAAGGTCATTTTAGGTGGACAGCTGGGGTTTTGGTAGTGGAGGCTTGGGGGTATTCCGGTACAGCAAGGATTCCGCTTCAACGAGGCCTGGTATAGCAAGGTCTAACTGTAGTTTCCCATGAGCCTGTGGCAATTTATCTTAGAGTGCACTATATAGTAGTATTAAATTTCAGACACTAGAATGCAATACTTGGAGATTGGGGATTATATTCCGTTGTAAGTTCGAACGCAATACTAATAGATGTGACATAGGTTAGCAGTTCGAGAATGCCATAGATACGTTACATATATGGTGTGGAGTCAGGAAGCTGACAGACTAGCATTCTATTTTGGTAGTCACTTCCCAATTGAGTCAACTTCCCATTCAACCTAACCGTGTTTAGAGCTACCTATACAAACTGACCAACTTTAATAAGTGATAGTCCCAGAAAATTAGGACCTTTAAAACAACGTGAAACTCTACACATCCGTAACAGCGTGCAAAAACCTTCGCCATATGGTTGCTACTTAACATTTCGCAGACAAAACTAAAGTGGGGCTTCATTAGTCTCTGGAAACTTGCAGAAAATCGGTTTTTAGAACAATTAAAACGAATGGTTCTTGATACAAATTACCTACCATGGTTTCCCAGGCCCAAATATATGATGAGGGGATGTCTTTTTCTCAGAAATCATAGGCCTGACCAGAGTGGTTGAGTACACAAGCTCGGGAGGAGGGGATTAGCTAAGCAGGAAGCGGTACCTGCAGCTGTATATCCCATACAAATTTTGCCAAGACCACACCAAAATTTCTAAATCCGGAATTTCACTGGGTTTGCACCACTAGTACCGTACGTCCGCTTATACCAGGAGGGATATTTTAATTTTCTATTATCCAATACCTTTTGATACAATAAATCACCTGTCAAAGCTCCGCTTCTCCCCTAAGTGAGTGATTATGGTTGAAAATTGGCCCTAAAATCGCGAGTTCCTATTCATCACCATAATATCACTTGACATCATAGGAAGCAATTATTTCTATTAAGCTCTCTCTGATCCTACAATCACACTGCTGCCTAGACACTGTTGACAATTCATTCAAGCCCCCCGAAAGATATCCAGTTAAACAGCGGTGGTTGTTCAATTTTGAACTGGGGTTATGTATGTAAGTACTTATTATTTATTAAACACTTCTTCCAAGCCTGCTCAGACTACTATTACTATTTGAGTGCACAAGTACAACGAGTCTGCACCACAGACAAAACCAATACAGGAGGCCGCACCCCTCCACCCCAGGCGACGAAGGCCTCAATATCATCCCTCCTCCCCAAAAATCTCGAGTCCAGTAGTTGGAAAAGGAAAGAGAATACAGGAAGTCACTGGAACAAATACAGCTTCGGTAACTAAGATCACCTGAAGGCAAATACCATTCATAAAGAGTAGGAGGAATGGGGTCAGCGAAAGCTGGCGCCGATGGTTAAAGGACTCAGTTGCTTGGGCAGGGGCAAGGGTGGAGCGACTTGGCCTATGCTAAGAGATGGTTCGAGCGTGTTCTCTGTCGCCCAAAGCCCCATAAACCGCAGTTCCCCCCCACCAAGCCACCTATCCCCCAGAGAAAAGCACCAACCAAATAAATTCTCCTTCCTCAAAGACA
>Ga0307514_10002348_pt1 | contig 19842 bp, 19 predicted proteins | sample 16_EM_MG_FD_203088 | JGI IMG/M metagenome (GOLD analysis project Ga0307514, IMG submission 203088) | Populus trichocarpa ectomycorrhiza microbial communities from riparian zone in the Pacific Northwest, United States - 16_EM | ecosystem: Host-associated > Plants > Roots > Unclassified | place... | reverse complement strand
GGTCCCAGCTGGAGCACAGGGTGGAGCGGGGGGGCTTACAGGGGGCACGGAGTGGGTGGTGGGAACAAAGTGAGTTTCTCTCTGATGAGCCAGGTCCCTAGCTTCTCCCATTCCCAACCCCCAATCATGGGCAGCGGAGCAGGCAAGTGAATGAGAGCAATTCATTGACTATTACCCCCTCCCCACTAGGGTCCGACTAACCACCATCATCGACGACACCTACGAAGGCACCATCTTCGCCTACGACTCCAGCACCAACACTGTCTCTATCGCGCAACAACCCACCACCTCTCCCTCCCCCCTGGGCCCGTCAAATGGCACATCCACCCCTCCAACCAACCCTCCAACCAACCCTCCAACCAACATTCCAACTACAACCCCAACAACCCAACAACCCCAAGACTACCGTATTATCAAAATCTCCTTTCTCAAAGAGGTCACCGTCCTCTCCCGCGCTCCACCAACTCCAACCTCCACCAGCACCTTCGGTCCATTCACCTCCCTCCACCCCCCCATCAACCCAATTTCCCTCCCGCTCATCCTCGACCGCGAGAAAGCCGCTGTCAAGGCTGAAAGCGAGCGATATGCAACTAGAGGTGTAGGGGTCACGAGGGAAGCCCAGGATGTATTCGACGCGTTGAATAGGACGATGCAATGCCGTTGGCAGGGGAAGACCATTGTTGTCGTGGATGCGATGGTGGCTGTAGAGGAGCCGTATACGCCGGAGAGCTGTAGGAGCTTGAGTGCCGCGCAGCTGGGAACCGGGGGGGCCGCGCAGGCGGCAGCTCAGGCGGGGGAGAGGGCCTTGGGGAGGGTTAGGAAGGTGGTGAGTAGTCCCTCCCCCCCCCTTCTCTTCTCATGTCGATGCGTGGTTTGATAGAAAGCAGATGGCTAACTATTCTTGCGAAATATACAGCTCGAGGGCGAACGCCGGCGACTAGATGAGAAGAGAAAAGGTACACCCGTACCCGCTGGAGAGCGAAAGGGCGGATAAGCCTCCCTAATTTCCCAATTCCCAGTTAGTTGGGGTAGTAGAGAGAGAGGTGGGTAAGGGGGGTCGGAGGTGTGGAAGTTATATGGTACGGTTGGCTAAATTTTTTTTTAAATTTTTTTTTTTGGCGGAGTCACTTATGTATCACGTGAAGATAGATACACAGGATACGGAATGTGGTGGGATTATGCTACTGTACTACATAAGCTACATCTACCAATTGCAAGACAAAAACGGAACTTTACAAATTTTGGGGGGCAAGTATGAGGGTGGAGTCTGGATGTGAGAGATACCTAGCGGGGAAAGTAAAGTAGTCTGCCTTGCTGGTAGGGGTTGAAGATATGTACATGATCTGGTGTAGATTAATTAGCAACATGCATATATCATCAACGCTTCTTAAATCAAGACTTCTAAAGGCATTCTATTGAAGCAATTACCTCCTGCTAACTGGTATCAGAACTACCATCCTTCACACCGTCGTAAACAAAGTAATCTGGCTCTGCAAACATTCCACGAGCTCCACAATCGGAAAAGTCTATATCTGAGCAAACGAAATCAAGCTAAAAAAACCCATGTAACCGCCTATCAACCAGGAAATAAGAACCCAATCCAGTACCCAGCACCAGAAGCCATACCGACAAACCAATAAATAATCATCATCTTTAGATTGAGAAGAGGAGAGGGAACAAAACAAAATCGGGCAATCATGATATCACGAGATTTGAGCCAGAACGAGCTGCCAGAGCCTTCATCTTCTTGCTCATGAAGTCGAAGAAGGAGAACTGTGATGGTGCGCTTCCGTGCTCATAGATGAACCTTGAGGCAAGGTAACTTCCAAAAATAGCCCTGAGGTAGTTCTCCGGCACTCTCTTCAAAATCGTGTCCAAGCCAATCTTTTGCAGGAGGAGGTTAGGAAGAGCCTCTTCCAGAATGGCTGCCCTCAATGGGACATTATCCCACAATTCACTCTTCTGGAGCTCCTCATCAAGTTTCGTAATGGCAACACTGAGTTCATCGGAGAGTATTGACCTTGGCTTCCCCGTGGCTGCGTGTTCTCGCCAGATAGCCTCGAACTCAAGGGCTGCATTACGCTTGATGACTTCCTGTACAGCCTTGACATATTCCTTGTAAAAAGTAGGAACCCCCCCGCTATTGATGCACATGTGCTCGAGGAAACCAGCGTCATCAAAGGCGAGAGCAGCGAGCACTTCCATAGACGAAGATGTCACACCACCCTTGTTTGCAGATGCATCCTTGAAAAGGATACAGCCGGCCTTCTCGAGTCGTAATTTGGCATCTTGTGTGATGAAGAGGTTGGCACCTTCCACAATGTAAGGTATGGTAGACTTTCCATCGGCAATCAATTTCCCAACATTGCTGAGGTCAATTGCTTCTGGCCGACCCCCACATGGCGTGAACGTTTCATACTGGCCACCACGCAGATGGAAAGTGTTCCGGAAAATCATACCGTTATGGATGACCTCCCCAGATGGGAGCTTAACATCAGTCTCGTCCACCAATACACGGTAACCCTTTGGTGAAAGCTTCGCCAGGTTAAACTCTGAGATCATCACCCTCTTCTTGGCAAGCCTGACAAGCTCTTTGTGATCAATTCCATTAGGGTCGACCAGGACACCGGATCCATCAACAATAGCGGTGTACTTCTCATTGCTGAGGAGAATCTCGTTAGAACCAAGGTCACCGTCAGGCCCACCAGTTTGCATCTTCCTGACGTGAGCAGGATTGATGTTGAGCTTCCTGTAGATTCCTTTCACGAACTCTCGGACTGACAAAGAGGTCATTCCGTAAACATCATGTGGGATACCGCCAAGACTTGGGCTTTTTCCAGTAAAGAAAGATTTCCACCATGGAGCACCACGAGCCCTTGCATGTTCGGTTGCCCAATCCACCAAATTAGCAGTATTCTCATCTGGGCCTAGGAACAGAATCTCTGGCTGTTTGTGAAGATCCACAATCGGGTCCTTTATGCCAGGGCTGTTGGCGGGGAGGAGCAAGTCGAGAATGGAATCGATATACTTCTGGAAGGCTTGGACAGCCTTATCCTGATGATCTGCGTCCAAGAGAACAACACCTTTGCTTCCACCTTCCGGGATGTCCTTGTTCTTACGCTGTTGGGTGTTTGCAAGATTGTAATTCTCGTCAAAAATGTTGCGGACATTGATGGCATAAAACTCGCGATTTCTGCTTTTCACAATGCGAATACCACCTCGAGCAATGTCTCTGAAGCGCTGTAAGGTTGTTAGTAGATGCTCGCAGATCAGATTACTAGAGCTAGAGGCTCACCAAATGGAACCCTCTGAATTCGGTTCCAATGATCAAGAACATTCCATACAATGGTTGCGGATATTCCATGGAAGGAAGGAAGGACGGATTTAGACGGAAGCTCAACGCAACTTTCGTTGGGGTATAGAAGTTAGTCTTCAAAACGTGCCTGTTGAACACCATAAAGGCATCCATGACCATTGCTTGATGGTCATTAGCGACCTTCCTCCGGATAAGATCATGAATCTCCTGGTCAGTTAGGACTCGGTCCACTTGTAATCTAAGAAAACTCAAAGTTGGCAAGAGTTCGTTATTCTCTCCTCGTGATTGCACGTAGTGCACGTCCGCAAACTGAAGATAAAGGGAACGGACGAGGTCAGGATATTGGTTGATGATCTCGAAGATATACTCGGAGGTGAATGTCTCTTGGCGGAGACGGCGTTTGATCTTGGTCAAAACCTCCACATGCATGGGGTTATTGCTATCCAGCAATGACGCTAGGGAAGTATATTCCGAGCCCAGCCTATTCAAGAAGTGCCCAATAAAAATGCAGACGCAGTGCGCATAAATTGTCTCTTGCAAGCTCAGGGCACCTTCAACAAAATGGGCCTGAAACTTGTTTTGAGGCAGGCAGTAGAGAAGGGAAACCTCCTTCATGATTTGGTAAATGGACGCTTCAATTGGCGGAAATTGACGGCCTGGAAAACTAGCCTCCATAATGCTCTGAGGCAGTGGACGTAAATAAATGGACATCACGGTAACACCATTTGAGAATTGCTCTATCCCATGTTAGTAATATGTATAAAAATTCAGAACAGTGGGTCTCACTCACCAACATATTTTCGAGCACTGGTAACACCATAGTAATGGTAGAGGTCACTCAATGCACTGAACAGGCCAACTGCACTCCTTTGCCGGTAACCAACAACAAGGCGTTTCTCCCGTGTACCTTCAACATCAAACATTTCAATCACAGGCCCCGTGCGGTTGATGACGCTGTTGACTATGTTCTGGTAAATCTCCTTTGTGTTTTCTGTCACTTTCTCCAGGAATGCTTTGTCTGAGATCACAGACAAGTCTGTCTCATCCGGTGAGGGGTTCGGGTTGGCAAAGTCACATTTGTAGACAAAATAGCAACGGAGTTGTTGTGACGAATTTGAGAGCTGTGAGGATGAACGAAAGGTTTCCACACGATATGCCCTCTCAGGATTCGATGAGTTAAGGTATTTTTCGTCAATTCGCTGTTCGTACTGTGGTCCAGAAAGAACTGAAATACCGGGGGTGGAAGTATCGATGTACACGGCATGATCTAGGATCTGTAAGTTTCATTCTGTCCAAACGTGGTGGCGGGGTGGAATGTCTACCTTCAGCTTCACGGTCGAGGCGAATCTCAAGACGCTTGTCATCTCGGGAGTACGCTGCTACCTTGCCAGCGTATAGGCTAAGGATATGGTTAACAAGGGAGCCTACCGACTCTGAGCGGAAGTACAGATCTAGCAAACAGTTAAGACTGCTCAGGCTGGAGTTTGTAATCGGGAAGGGCAGTCACCATCAATGCCGAGAGCTGTGTAGAACCACTGAACCTCGCTTTCTATGAGCTCTGGAGGAATAAACCCCTTTGCTTCAAGAGCGTCCATCACTAGTACAAGATCAGGACAGTACCAGCAGTGAAAGGGATTCTAGGAACAAACCTTCTTCCATCTGCTTCTCTTTACCGTCGAAAACTGGAGTAACATAACCGGTGGCATCTGTGCTAGCTATTCTGCTTTTCCCACACAAGCTCAGGTGTGTGGGGTTTGGGGATGGTGTATTAAACCGGGCGTCAGAGGCCAACAAGCCTGCTCTGTCTGCCATTGCTGTGGAGGGTGTATTGAGAGTGGTAACGGGGGGAAAGAGTTTGGGTTTCAATGTGAGCTTGAGAGACTGAGAGGGATATATATACTCGGATGCAAATTGGGGTAGGTCTGGTCGGGTTCCACCAAGCTGTGGCTAGCTCCGTTGGATTTAGAGTTCCGGAGCCGTGTGGATATAATCGGTAAGGGAAAAAAGCAATTGTAATCTAGCAATTGAACGTACCGCGGGGTTCAGAGAGTAATGGGGTTGACATCCGCGACCCGCGGTGTTGCATATCTTGATATATCAAGCACTTTGTCAAATACATTCGGGGCCCTCTCATTGCTTAAGTACCTTTGCGGGCCCTGACTTTGTTGAGACTATACTAACAACACTAGGATTATGCAAGCAATTTGGAGTCCAGATCTTAGCAAAATGAACAGACAAAAATTGCGAACAAAAAACTCGAGGGTGTCCCTGCTCCTGTTAACGTTCAGACAATAGTCGATTTGCGTGTCGCCAGCTTGACAGCTTCAAACATCTAGGAGACAGATACTTCTTTGCTTAGAACACCTGAATCTTCGGATGCTGCCTCTGGTCAGGCAGCTCGTCGCAGTGGCACTCAGAAATTGGGCGGCATTGCTCCTCCGCTCCTCCCAGAATTCGTCCCTGTGCTTGGTGGCACTCAGGAACCAGCACTTCATACACCAACAGATGCATACACCTGACCCTCGGTTCCATTGTTGTTAGCTTGATGACCTACCTTCTGGTCACCTGCTTGTATGGAGCTCCCCCAGTTCTAGCCTCGCACCCAGAAGGATATTGCCTTACGAGATTCCTAACAACTAGCTTGGTCATGTATGACCCAACAACAGCGTAAGAACAAATTGCAGCCCCACACCCCGCCCGCTCTGTTCGGGAGGACTAAAGTACCCCAGAATTTCGATTCGCAGGGATCTCATCCCCTTTGTCAGACTCCTCCGGCACCCCCTCCCCTGCTTTAACAGCCTCCCGTAATTATTGAGCTCCTCCAACAACTGGGATGGAATTTCCATAAGTTAAACAAACGCTCGACAAGTGTTTGGATACAGCATCTAGTGGTGATCCCTCAACCCGTATTGCTGGATTTTATGTGAGAAAGGAGCTCAAGGACGGGGGTATATTGCTGATCAGGATCTCAAATTGATATTCCAGCTAGTTGGGTTGCCAGTAAGCATCTGATGGTCAGCTGGAGTGTGTCAAGAATTTTCTCACATACCACATGCATCTCGAGTTGCTTTTTGTGGTCTCGCCGCTTCCAACCGACCCTGAAATAATTGAAGATGCCTGGTGCTCCAACCTACCTTTAGTCTTAGCTCTTTGTCAAGACAGGTTTTTAACGAGACTATACAGTTTCTCTCTTGATGCAAAATCTGTCTGGACCCTGAGCCAAGACCAGCATTTTTGGCGGAGAAACTCTGCCACATTGCGGTATTTTGGGATGCTGGTTTCAGAGTTCCGAACCTTCATTGGTATATCACGCAATGCAACAGACCAAATACATCTTACTCTCCAAGGTTTATGCTAGCGTGTGAAAGAAGGGATCGGCGTGTCAATACGTTTCGCCTAGAATATCTGTGCCATCCGTTCAGCCTCAAGAAAACTTATAAATGTGACCTGGTGCCTAGTGTCGAGGTGTGAATAAAACCACTCACTAGAAGATGATGGATATTCTACCTACGCAATAGCAGAGAATTCCCACCACGCTAGTCTAGTTGCTCGGCCAGACTATAGAACCGTAGTTAGATCAAAAGTTAGTTTGGTTGGCTAATCTCATCGGTCACGTGTGGATGTTGGAGGGCTTGGCTCACATGACCGAAGTGCAGAATATGACCGAAGTGCAGACTGAAACAATCTATGAGAGTGAGAAGCGTGAAGGTGTATAAGGTAGTAGGAAAGAATGATAGAATAGTGACTATTCAATTCATGGCCATCGATGGGCCCAGTGTACAGATAGCATAGCTCCAACTACACACTTCATCAGGATACCCTTGGCCATGCATTATTTTGAGCATTCACATGTTAGAAAGGAGCCGCATATTGCGCAATATACCTTGTTCTTTTATCTCTGGCATTCTGAATAGAGTTCCTCATTTTGTTGTATCCCCAGTGGTGCAAATATTGAGAGGCTATGCAAGCGCAGGAACATGGGCAGTAAGTAATAATCCGCTTAAAAATTTGGACCATTGACCGCAATTCATTTGTATGTTGAATATCTGTGCCTGGATACTATTATTAAGGTATTTCGGTGAGGTACAGTTGTGTGGAATCACATTCCTGATATGGATCTACAGAATCAAGATCCCAGGGCTGATGTATCTCAGTCCTATAGACACGATACAAACCCCAACACCTACTATACTGTACCGACCTCCTCATCTTACTACTATATACGAACAATAAGAAAGGTTTAACGGCAGTAATCCCCGTTCCGGAAGTTCAATGTTCCTGTCGTTTCTACACTACATCTGCTGATATTATTGACCCAGTATCAATCCCATGCTCCAATATTAATCCAGGGTGCAACGTAGTCTGGTTGCACGACTCCTCCTGTGCAGCGCAACGGTCTCCCACCTCGGCACTTGGAACCTAGTCTGGTTGCACGACCCCTCCCGTGCTTGGAGCCCCTGGATCTCAGCGCTACGGACATCACCAAGTTGGAGATAAACACCACTGACGTAAGCAAACACGCATCCTGTAAAGTTGCGTCTCGGCATTGCGGCAACCATTTATACAGTATTCAATAGGAACTCTAACCCGAAAACGACATAATATAAAGGGCACGAGACTACAATATATAATCAGGTGGCATATTCCGAAGATGAGGATCCTGGCAAAACTAAGACGAGACCGCCGCATCCTGCTGCACATACTCGATCAGGATGGCTGTTCGGGCTTTTTGGCGTAATGCAGTTCCAAAGATTTAGTTTGCAGGTTATGCGGTAGAGTATGCTACATATAGGTGCTAATGTATGTATACTTTAGATCTACCCCATGATCCTGATCACTTCTATGAAAATTTGTTCATTCAGGTCTGGAAATAAGCATTTGCGGAAAGACTGACCTGACGCAGGCAATACATTCATGAATTCATTAGAGTGCAATGACCAAAATATATATACATCTTGTTACACTGCATATAGTCTGGTTAGCACAAGACGAGGGGCTTGTGCCAACCAGACTACACTGCATATGTTCCGTTCCGTTTCCTTCTGGGCGGCTTTGCCAAGTGCTTCCCCCCAAAGCTTACTTACCAGTAGCTAGTGGCGTGCGAGGTTAGAATGTAAGGCCTCAGGGGCTGAGAAGAGGGGCAGATGAATACAACATGGGTCCCAGTATCGATTATAATTAGAGTATCATGGGACAGCGGAGGACCCTACGTAATTCCCGAAGCCTTAAGATATCCTTGGGAGGTTCCGTTCCAGAATACATGCATGGAAGGCCAGTTGAAAAAGCAATGTATCGCAGGCACCTGCACTAATTTCAGGGCATCCAGCTTGATACTCAGTGCAACGATCAATTATTACCGTGCATGAAGCTTGCAAACCAGAATTTATTGACCAGCCTATATTTGCGAGCTGCAAGCTGCATGTACCACAATAAATTATCATTACACCAATGAATGACTTAAACATTCGAATTCGACCCACAGCACATATGACTGAGGTACTCGGGTATCCCATGGATTACCACACACTACATGCACGCTGTACACCAGGTCTTCATGTCTATATATTGGACAGTTCGTGGGCAGTTCGTGAACAATTGGTTATCTGCAGTGTGCATGCAGCGTGTGGTAATTCATGAGACACCCGAATAGAGTACCCTCGTCTCTGACTCTACTCTAGTATGCGAACCCAACACGCAGGTCCTTTTCCCCGGAAGCTGGTAGATGAGTCTCAAGAAAGGTAGTTGTTCAAAACGCGAAGATACCTAGGGTGGAAGGAATATGGTACTTGAGAACAAGGCTGTGAAGGAACGTCCCTACTAAATCTTACAGTGATCTGTTGAGTTTATTCAAGGTACCACTAACTCACCAATTGGAGGACTCTTAGATTTCAGCTTGACAGCAGTGCCGTGCATATGTAGCGGTACTGCAAAAAAGGAACTAGAGCTGCATACACATCACAAGCACCTGACATGGTTTCTCAGACACGGTAACAAGTACCAGTAGCGAACGATGGTAGGTGTATATATGTGGGTTTGCGATGTATTGTTTTGATCAATATACTAATTCAATATGCCTATCGATATCGCTCAAACACGCTCAAACACGCTCAAACACGCCCTGCTAGAGCCTCGAAGTCTCAATGCTCTGAATCGCATACCCAAGAAAAATGCGGAAATGCTCTATACTCGAGAGGTCGAATCGAAGACTCTCTCTATGCTCCAGAAGACACGGATGATGGAAGTACTACATTAGTAGCTAGACAGTTTGGGATGAAGACAGTACATATTGCACCAGTTTATATTCCGGAAGGGTGTACTGGATATAACCCTGAATAAGCTTATTAGGGATAGAATTGGGGATATATTAGAGAATGTTTTGGAAGGGAGATCAGCACAAACCGGAGAGGACTATGATGATCGTGTTGGGCTGACAGGGCTTGGGAGTGGTTACATTGAAACAAGCAACAAAGCATCATTAAGACATTTGAGCAAAATGGGATATCGCTTTCACAAACTAAAAATCGGTGGACTTCCCTCTAACTGAATTTGTGGTAGGTATCTGAGACCGCTACTGCTGAACTTGGTATTAGCTCACTCTGAACACAGGTACGTAGCAACCAACTAGTCCAGCTAGGGGTCTTAACCACCAGTTTTTGCGGTACTTTATGTCGATATATTGCCAGGATATACCATGAATTAGGTAGACTGACTGGGGTGCCTTGTGCAACATAGCCCAAGTCTGAGCGATAGCTTCAGTTAGGCCACTGAAGTATATATACTTGTCTGTCCTGGCTGCAAGGGATAATATCTGCTCCTATAGTTTTTCGCAATTCGCAATAACGAAAACGTGGGCAAACAGGAGAAAATATTCAGTTCTGTGGTTCAGGGCTAGGATTGGAACAAATCCGCACGCTATTCCGCAATATACTTATACTTTAGTACATCCACGGTACAGCCATGAGCCAACCACAAGAACTACCGTCTCATAACCCAACTCATGAGGTACCTCAGGCCCCGGAACAGTACCAGGCTCCTGTTGAGCCTCAGCCACCAGAGTCTGAATATGTTCCAACCCCGTCACAGACACCAGCCCCAATTCCCCCGCAATTCTACCCTCCCCCACCCCAGACATATGGGTATCCGGATCAATACGGCTCACCAGCGCAACCACTACTACAAGTACCGCAAGAGTACTATCAGCAACCTGCGCAGGGACAATATGATGCCGAGAAAGGCGGGGTTCTGGCTCACACTCCAGCACCAGGGGCTGGTACCTCGGTTCCGGCCTATACCCCACCTGTGGAGAGAACAGCGAGGTCTGGAACGGCTCCGCCTGCTATGATTACACTGTTTGGGAGTAAGTACTTAAGGCCTTTCACTTACCATTTAGCCTAAATCTCCGAAGTGAAATCACCCCGAAAAGACAGCTATCAACTAACATCAACATCAACTCACAGAGCAGTTCACTAAAAAGGACATCATCATCTCTGCTGTAGCGATCGCCGTTGTACTCATAGTCATCATCGGTTTCGGAGCCGGCCTAGGGGCAAAGGCGGCTAAAAACAAGGACCTGTAATGCTCCGCCCCCTCATTTCCCCAACATCCATCACGTGTACATATGCTAAAGTGCAAATAGGTATCGCTCTGGGGGTGGTCGTGGTGGTGATCGTGGTGGTCGTGGTGGTAGTGGTGGTAGTGGTGGTAGTGATGATAGCGGTCGTAGCGGTATCGATCGTTGTGAAGAAGAGTATGATAATCCCGCAGATGTCCAAGCATGCAGGAGTGCTGAGTCGTCGGATGGGATGAATAATATTAGAAAGAGACTTCATTTGATTTAAGGGGCCATGCGTTGGGCTTTGCGATGGATGATGCACAGGTTGCCTATGGTATCAGTATTCAAGGGAGATTTTGGTGGCGTAACCCTATCTGTAATTTTCATGCGTTGAGCTTGACATGCATTTTTTACATATACAGTATATACTTGAGAAATGCAATGACTACTAATACACTTGAGCTGATGCGCAAAAAAAAACATCTCAATTTGGGAAATGTTAGTAGTGGTTGCAAGTTGGAAATTGCATTTCCTATAACCTTCATTGCGCAGAGGCCTTGCATGTAAGCATGAAATAGATGTTCGGACATAAGGTTTTGCGGCTTATGGGAATATTCATAACATACCTACTATGATGAGGAGGTATTCCCAACTGTCTGTCTGCATGTATCATTTCAGCCGAACCAGGATAGATCCAACCACACTTACTCGATCCTACTCTAACCCCAAAGGGGGTTGTGGCTGCTGAAACTACAGGTGAAAGTTATGGTGCGCCCCCTGCATATGCGCCAACGCGCCATAACTTTCACCTACGCACTGTTACATGGCTTTTTTCCCCGGGGTGATAACCAGACGATGGTATACGGTATACATCACGATTTACACACACCCTAGGGAATAAATCGGCCGGGGCACGAGAACAATAATTCATTGAGGTTTTGACTGTAGATATATCCTGGACTGAAGGCAACTGGAAGCTTCTTCTGTCAATCAAGATTCATATGCATGTTAAGCCCACATAAGCAAAATTGGCATCGATAGTATTGGTGTTACACCAACTTAGTCTGTGTAACAGAAAAAGGTGTACGGATAAGCGTGAGGCTATGTGAAAACAAGAGAAGAGTTCACCGCGTCTCTCCAAGCCTGACTTTGCACGGTTCATGCGTAGGCAAATAATTCAGAGGACTCCCATCTCAATCCTGTTGGCGAGTCTGGATCCACTCCGTAAATAATCGGGGTTCTCAAATCACAACCCGCAAGGTTTTTAGCGCCCTTCACAAACTAAACCAATATATGGGTCCCATACAACCCTGTCTATACCAAATCATAACTCAAACAATAAGTCAAAATCTGAGCCAAAAGAGAGACAGACAATGTAGCATGTTTCTATTAGGTACTCATGTCGCCGAAAAGTACATCAGTCAGGTGAGTTTTTACAGGGGTAACCAGCACAAGACAACGTGTAGAAGCCTCGAGCGCAGCAGCGCAGACAAAATGTAGAGAATGTACTCCGTAGTATATACAGTATTGATGCAAAAAATGCCAGCAGGGCCGGAATTATCTCTGGAGATACGTGATGCGATTTTAGCACTATATCATGAGGGTTTTGGAGGGTCGCAATCTCAGAGAAACTGCCAAATGTTAGTCCAGATGCTGGTCGGAAGCAAGAGTATAAGTACGTTCGGTTGTTGCGTTGTAACGCACCTATGATGCTCTGTAAAAACTCACTTGACGGACGTACTTTTCAGAGGTGGGATAGAGTGGTAGAGGTGGGGCCCCCTTGCAGGATAAGATGGCATTGCTGCTCACCCCATGTAAACGTGAACAACGATCCATGTCGCTTTTTAAGTAAGACATAGGCAGAGCTAACGTAGTAAGGTTGATATAGGTAGATTGCCCTGAGGAATAACGACGGTCTCTTTGAATTCAATATACATGCGCAACACATTGAAACGGAAGTGACGTAAAAACAAAAAAACATAGCGCTGATAGTTATAGCACGTAACTTGTGCAATTTCTTCTTTCTTTCTCACCACCACATCTATGTCCTCATCAACCCATTCCGTAGCAGCTGATGTCTTTGGTAGGTTGAGTGCAGCTGGACTACATAGTAGTACAGCGATCGATTTGGCCTTGGGACCCCGCCGAATTCTTGCTTTCATTGAGGGTGGCATTATTAGCCAGTGTATGTATACATGTACTGATACTTTTCGACAGCCGTGACAATGTATTGGTTATCAATTCACAACCAACACGGTTTTCAAGTGTCACACCTTGGCACTTTTTCTTTATTTGTTCCGCTACGATGGGTGCATACATACATCGGAGAATGACATCCTTTACCGCAGCTCCCCGAACACCTCCTTTACCTTTTACCTCCACTACCAAGGTCATTTGGGACTAGTCTCAGTAATGACTTCACTGACTATATAGTATCGAAAACCTCCCTGAGGACCAAACCCGTGCCCCTTGGCTGTTAGGATTTCGTTGGGCGAGGCAGGATTCGTTGGCGACCATTCTCAATGGTGGCGTCACTTGAAGTTCAAGTAACCTCGAACTGCAGAAGATCCTACCGGTACAGCTCCAGGTTCCAAGTTCCAGGTTCCAAGTTCCGGTTTCCAAATTCCAAGTTTTAGCCATCAGCGACACCACAAATATGGCGAAATAGTGGACAATATTGCGGAGACCACAAACACCACCAACATGACAAAAATCGCAGGTACCAGAAAGCAGGTACTAAAATTCGCCGCTACAGCATCTGCTACAGCTACCACAACCCCATGACCATGAACTCGAGATGTGGTTGAGCGGATCATTGCTTGGATGGAAGATCATGAGGGAGAGATACGAGGCAAGCAGGTTCAATGGCATAGGGAAGTTAAGGATCAGGTATTTGCAGATGAAGAGCACATTCCGGTAAAAAGAATCTCAGAGAAAATCGGTAACATGAGGAAAGCTTGGAGGGATGCGAAAGCAATGCAAGAGCGTTCAGAGTGGGGAGTTAAACCGATTAATGAGATATTGAAGCGGAAATGTACTTTTTTGGGGCGTTTGGAGGAAATATGGGGTTCACGTCAGAGAAGGAAAGAAATGCATTCTCTGGATATTCGCGAATACAGGCTTCAAGGATATCAATATCATGCCTGCCAGCACTGGTATCACGAGATAGATATTGGTGTGCAGCAATGACTTCTTGTACTGTACAAAGGTCTTGTATCTTCCTCTTCCTCTTCCACATCATCAAATAAATAAGAACTTGAGCTCTTTCTGACCTTCGAGGCATGTGTGCGATGGAGGTTCTCACTTGGGGTAGCTCAGTTCACTCGGCCTATATTAGTTTAGTTATCCGTAGTGGCTTTTGCTAAAAGCCATGTGCATGAACTTGGTTGTGAATTGATACGTAAGTTATATGATAACCCTTATCTGTATTTTGTTATTTCTCAGGAGCGTGTTGCCATCCACCTTTTTGCGCAACCTTTCCGCGTTAGCTCTGCCTATGTCTTAAAAATCGACATGGACTGCTGTCCGAAAGTCTGACGAAAGGGGGAATAGAACCAGGTGCTTGTCGGTGGTTTGTCCGAACTAGGCATCATTGTTCTGGTGGACCTCGCAGTACTCCATTCCTAGCATTATTCCACATGCATCACACATAACTAGTTATTGACTCAACTATTGAATATAGGCGGAGCTCAAGACCTCTATCGTACTCGGGAGACGTATGGACTCAAAAAAAAAATCGCACTCGGGAAACTGGCAGAGAAGGGTTCTTGTCAGTTTTGGGACATCAGCCATCATGCATAACCTGCGACATCTACCTAAGACATGTTGGCGGCATGCACAATATGTCCCAGTGCACAGATGGGAGATCACCAACCACCTGGCCAGATACATAGCTAAGTGGAAACAAGAATCATACCCTGATTCAATAAATCAAATGGCGGCTATATACCGGTATCACAACTTGGGTGACTGTCATACTCGAGTACCTACCTACCCCTCCCGAATAAACCTACACGTCCAGGTCTGTACTAGCATGTGTCTAATATACATACAGTACCTACCTACCTAGGTAGGTTGTGGTACAGATTCTTTTGTTTTTTTTGGCCTACTGGTAGGGTAGTACGGAGTGTGTTTCTATGGATCAACTTTAGGCTCTACCTAAAAGATCAGCTATATATTACGGATACATACGAATATATCTGAGACTTTGACACCGAAGATCCAATTTTTATCATATATATGCAAGACAGTACTTAGGTACCTCCACCAGACTAGGTAGTACCTAGGTACTTAGCCTCCGTCTCATAGCCTACTGTAAGGCTCCACAGACCTTAAGTAGGCTGGTGAGGCAGAGCCTACCGTGCATACATACAACTTTTACACGGTATGTACAGCTGTATATCCCATTGTTCGTAACAATAGGAACAATAGCATTGATGCATGGTAGGCTCTGTCTCACCAGACTAAGGGATAGACTCAAAAAAAAAAAGTCCTCAAAGATTGGTGGTATGATTCTCTTAATGTGGTGTCCTCCTGTCTATTCATCCTGGGGAGTTTATGCAATTTTATGCCTTGTCTGGGGCAGGGTGCGTGAGTTCCCTATGTACGGATACACAACTTACATCTTAGTACTTAGCTCGGCAGAAGCTCTTATATCCGAGTTCTTGCGGTACCTAGTGCCAGGTCGTAAAAAAACCGGTACCCATTAGCCGACGAGTTCCACTACATCTCCCTCATAGCCTTAGGTTCCACAGACATATAGACTTCAAAAAAGGAAAACGCTCCTCTACATACTGCACCTACAATCCCTACCCAAAAGTGTTGGCGAAACATCGAGAAAAGATCGGAAACACAGCCAGGGTGGCCAAAAGGTGCCCACCATAGGTGCCTGTATAATTGCTCTTATTCATCGAGCTTAAGAGTCCCCGAGCCCGAATTTATAGCCCTAGAGCACCACTTGGTAGTTTTTTGAAGTGAAAAGTTGCTAAGATGTGCCATTGCCGGGTTTTTTTTTGGATTCGAGCTTCCGTCTTACACTACCATTCCGTCAAAGGACCCATGGCCGCCTCATAACCTGACTCCATAGGTGTATAGACTCAGAGAGAGAAAAAACTCCCCTACCTGCAAAAATCAGGAGAGGGACTCTGGATATCTCGATTTAAGATTTTTGTGTGACCACTTTTGGCTATACCTCTTGTCGCACACTGCATACAAACTGCGCATCCGAGTCTTGATGTACAATTGATTAACTGTAATGACTGCAGCTTGTGATAATTCATCACTGTACCCAGCATCGAATGCGAGGCACTACTCTTGTTCTTCAGGCATTTTAGAGGCCTGTTGTTCCCTTGCGCTATGGCCAAGGGTGGGAAATGGTGGTATCTACCTATCAGAATACTTACCTAAGTACTTAGGTACCTTACCGTAGGTACTCCGTATGCATAAAACCCAACTTATTAAAGGGACAAGTGTGACTATAGTCTGGTTGCACGACCCCCCGTACTTCGAGGAATAGACGTACAGACCCCCCCCCAAAAAAAAAAAAAAAAGTGAGGCTATCGAGACTATGAAGTTGAGCATACGTACTATTGTTGTTGCTTCCCACGTCTGCATATCTTTCTCGTGAAAATCTTTCACCATCTAAGCAAGTACAGTACACAAATAGCCGGAAAGCATTCGAGGAATTACCTATATATGTCCAAGCACTGTGAGGAGACGGTTTTCCTGTCTAGACTGTCGTGTTCCATTTTAATATCTGCTGATATGGTTAGCTTGTCTAGCCACAGTATGCAAGATTCTAGTCTCATGCCAAGACCCTAAAGATTCAACTTCAGTAGTGGTTGCTTACAAACTCGAGTCTTTGATATTCTATTAAGATCTTATCTATTTCAATATGTGAGCTCACCACTAATTTATAAAATTTAAAGGGCGACAAGCACTAAATATACCTTTCTTCCATATGAGAGAGTCAAGTGAATGCCCATGGCGTGTATGTACACGGAGAGATCTCCACGACCTGCTTCGGTCTTTGCATATGTATCTCGCCCTGCTCCTCCACCTCATAACCCCTATTGCAATCGGTCTCATTGTAAATAATGAGGATCAGAATCCCAAAACACCGAATCCCCAGAAATAAACCAATTCCAGTTTCGAAAATCCCTTTTTACCACCCCCTCTTTGCCCTCCCTGAAGAGCTGCTCACCATGAGCCCATATCATCCTCTGGATGACTCAACGGGTGCCCAATCAAAGGAATCACAAATGGTAACACGAAGATTACCCCCAGAATGATTCCAAGTCCGCATCTCAGACAAAGGCTTTTAAGATCCCTAAATAATTTCACCATCCCGGAAATAATTATTATTCCTCCTCTTGATGGGAGGGGCAGGAGGAGGAAGGCATGAAAGAGGGGTTACATACACTTTCAAGTCCATTCGGGACGACCAAAGTATTTTTGTCTTCCGCCTTGGGTTCCTATACTCCATGTCTGCTGTGCAGTATTGGTTTCTTTCAATATCTGGAAAACATGCAGTTTTGTTTGCACAATATGAGATCGGTGGGGTCCGAATCCCTCCTCCATCTTGCCTCCCCTGGGTCTGGGGACTGACCACTGATTCTCTTGAAGGGCCTTCTAGGCGCCCAAGAAGTGCCTCCTGGCTTGAAAAGAAGGCAGCATTATCTGAGCAGTTTTGCTGGGGTTGGTAATGCTGAATATATGCCCTCGGAGGCGGTGTGATCGGGCTCTCGATTGATGGTTTTAGTATCCCAGTCGAGTCCAGTGAACTTGAAGACTGCGAGGGCCCAGAAAACGCCGAGTAAGACAATGACTCCCCGGATCCGTTACATTCTGACCATGGCTGCGTCTGATGATGCTCATGGAATATCATCTGTGTGTGTGGTTCGAGTTTCAAACGTCTGTGCTTATCGTGTGTCCGGGGAAGGCTGAAACGGCGGCTGGGGACTATTTATTTAATCCACCATAGATGTTTTACGATCAGAGTGGGACTGCAGGGACTGGTTTGTTGCAGCTGCTTCATAGACTATATACTCCCTACACACCAACTGGAGGGAGACCGTTTTTGATACCCAATAGGTACGTATTCTTCTCAGGCGTCATCATGATTTGAAACCCAGTCTGCTCGTGGCTTGCATACAGCTTGGTTTCGACACGTTACACCAACGAACAGCTAAAGCAGGACCCAATGCTTCGACTACGGAACCCTCAGTATATTACGTATGGCAAGTGTCGCCCCTCCGCACAAACATAGATCTAGGTATCAATTTGCTTGTATTGATCCCGAGACTGCCGTATTATTAGACCTGATCTCCAGCGCCAACTAGGGCGTGAGAAAACTTGCTATCTGTAATCAAGATTCAGCGATTGCAGATTCCTCCCACACTAGCGAGATAAGGCACACAGCTTTTGCAGAGGCGCACCTATAGTGATATGCTTCATAAATCAATACACGGACACATCTGCCGAGGTGAGCCACAAAGTGTTTTTCGATTAATAGGTCAACGAGGCGACCGTATTGGGCGAGCGCTAGCCACCTACAGTAGTCGGGAGAAGTACTAAAAGCGCAGCTCTGGGGAGACCAGGTTATCATACAATAAATCTGGAGTATTACCATCGGACCTTGTCGTATGCTAGCTCCTCAGGGTATCTCACCCGTTAAAGGTGTATATGACAATGGTGATTTAGTTGCCTAGCGGCAGTGCACTACCAATTCTAATAGGATATATTTTAAGTATGTACTTAGGTACGCAGTAGTCCGCAGAAGCCTTCCTCCTCCCCTCAAAAAAAAAGATTGCTGTATATATATTATATATAGTAAATCCGGCCCAAAAGTACCCAGACACTTCAGATCGCAGCAAAAGACAGCGAGCGATACAGCAATAAAGCATGAAAGAGAAATGGAAAACAAATACTACTCAGATCTATCATCAGGAGCTTGTTGCGAGCCATTTTATGTCTGGGCACGACTAAACCAATTGTGGTGGTGTGTACTACCCTACGGGGTGTGGACCTCTGGCATACACGTGCGACAATGCTAATCTAACAAACATATTAAGGGTTGTCAGTTAAACAAATAGGTTGATTAATTGAGTGGTTGCGCTAGAAATAATTGGCCACTAGCTCCTTGGCCTACAACGGGATTGGCCAATGACGTAATTAATTATTTAGCTGGTTAGATGAGTCCAGAGCCGTATTGCAACCGAATTAATTGAATTAATTGGATGACATAAACCTGTCGACAGTAACAAACAGTACACAACCTGACCGACAGTACACAACCTGACCGACAGTACACAGCCTAACCAACAGTACACAACCTGACCGACAGTACACAACTGGCTTGACCACCTATACGCACCTGACAGCCCAACCAACCGAACACATGGCGTCTTCCCTTAAGACCGCCGTGATCATCCCAAAGGTTGCGACAGCCAAGTCGTTTATGTGGGAAATACCCTCGCCTCCACATAAGGTTGCATAACACGTGAGATGATCTTGGCAAAGAATCGAATTCGGGCATACAGCTGTATATCGGTAAAAGAGTAGGGTAACCTAATCAAGGCATATATCGGGTCTCCTAATCAGGGCATGTATCGGTAGCGGACGAAGGATATAAGCATAGGATTTGCGCCTGTTCAGGGTTCTATTTTTCCTATCAATCTATAAGGTTCAGACTTTCAGAGAAGTACAATTAGTTAGCTGTCCAGTAAACTAAGCTTCGAATATACGTATATCACCTTCGATACATATCTCCACCACGTCTTCCCTCATAACTTGAATTCTTTCAGTTTACATGGGAAAAGTCTGATATAGAACGTCTTGTTGATTGGGTGGAGGAGAACCTTGAGGCTTTAAGAGCATTTGCTTCCGTTGACTTATCCTAGGCATGGCGATAGGGGTTCTTTGACTGTGTATATGGTGATGTAGATGTGTTTATGTCAGCTAATCAATTATTTCG
>Ga0307514_10002347_pt1 | contig 19843 bp, 13 predicted proteins | sample 16_EM_MG_FD_203088 | JGI IMG/M metagenome (GOLD analysis project Ga0307514, IMG submission 203088) | Populus trichocarpa ectomycorrhiza microbial communities from riparian zone in the Pacific Northwest, United States - 16_EM | ecosystem: Host-associated > Plants > Roots > Unclassified | place... | reverse complement strand
ATTGACGCTCTCTCATTCGAGCCTGTCCCATGGAATAGGTTTCCTTGTTTGCACCTGGTTCCTTGGCTTTCTTTTCGGAGGTCTTAGACTTCTCATAGCTCGCTGAGGACTTCTTTTTCTCGCCCTGCTTGCCCTTTTGGTTTTGAATACCAGAGGCTTTAGGGGCCTCTGGTTTCTTGTCAGCTTGGGGTTTCTGGTCTGGCTGCTTACCTCTAGCCGCTACCTGCGTTTGCTCTTTTAACTTGTGAGCATTACGCATGAATTGCTCTCTTATTCTCTCATTCTTCCCTTCCATTCCCGCACTTCTTATAGCTTCAAAACATATCTCAGGACTGGCAGGAGCTACGTTCAAGGAGTCCTTATTTGTCCTCTTCATGTATTCAAACACCTCAGGTTGCAAGCCTGTAATAAGGTATTCCTACAACAGGTCTTGTGGTAGATTAGCAACCATATTGTGAGTACGCATTCTGGATACATAATCCTTTATCAATTCGCCAGCCTTTTGGAATTCCATTTGGATATTCTTCTTGGCCTCTCATACCTCGTTTCTGTTTTCATGTACAGGAATGAAGTCTTTCAGAAAGTCTTTATATCTAGCCTATACACACCAACCTGATTGAGGGTTGGGCTTGCGCCTTGTCTCATTAGCGAGGTACCATTCCTTGGCACTTCTGGTTAGAAGACCTACTACATAAACGATCTTGTCATTGGCCAAATGGTGTGTGATTGCCATGTATTCGAATACATTACCTATATCGTTGAGGAATAGTTTGAACTTGGTAGAACTCCTGTCATACTTATCAGGTTGAGGAATATTCCGGGGCTCTTTTTTAGTTTGGAGGTGTGGTAGAGGCTCAAAGGTTTCTCTGAGGTCGAGAGTGATATCTAGTTGATGCTGTGATTGTCGCTTGGTTGAGGCCATGGCCAAGGGAGCTGGAGACTCCTTCTGCTTCCTCTTTAAGGACTTGACTGCATCAACAGTGGCTGTTGCGATTTCTCCAACAGCTTTCAAGTTGTCACCAGTAATTCGGTCCTAACCTTCTTGGTCAATTGACTTCTTAGTCCACTTATAAAGCTTAATAAGTTCTTTATTGACCTGGTCAAACCTTTCCTTTGTGCCATTGACAATATTGGTAGTTTGTGACTTAATTACTTTAATAAGGTCTTCCTATTGCTTAGTGAGTGCCCCCGAGATTTGTTCAGTAAGTGTATGAACTTTCTCGGTTTGGGTCGAGCTAGTAGCGAGAAGAGCTGCCATTTCGGCTTTGACTGGATCTTGCAAGGTGTTCAAGTCATTAGACATAGTTTTGGCCATTAGGAAGATGGCATTTTGAGCTTCTTGTTGGCGTCATAGCTCATTGGCTTGCGCAATAAGACTTGCTGCCCACTCATTAAGCTCTTGTCATTGCTTGTTGAATTCGGCCTGTTCTTGGGAGATAATTTCAGCAACGACTTGGTCAATTGCTTCTTGAGGTATTTCTGGGGCTGGAGATGGAGGTGGGGGTCTTCGGTTGGTTCATAGGTTTGATCTTCTGCTACTCGTTATGCTGGCAGATCATGTTCAAGGATAGTATGACTCGAGGAAATGTGCGTCTCGGAACAATTTGTGTGGGGATATGCTCATTTGGTAGGGGTTGTTACGAGGACCCTGAGGCACTCGAGAATTAATCGAAGTAATAAAAGTAAGAGTCGCGTAAGAGGGGCTACGCGAGTATTCGAGTGCACAGAGTCGGCATAAATGCGTGTTCGATTAGAATGAAGTATAAGATAGACTTAGAACTCCGCTTGAGGCTTGATTCATTAACTATGTAAATGCGGCAGCTTATATAGAACCCTTGAACAGACAATGAGGTTATCTGATCTTTGCTGGAACCTTCCATCATGACTAGTGCTTACCAGCTGCCTCTTGCCGCTTCGGGTAGTCCCTGCCCAATTGTCAACTACCTGCTTTGATAACGTAGCCTCAATCCCAATATTATATATTCAGGCTAACATACATGACCCAATATCCCAAATAACCAATGAACAATAAACGAAGACGTGCCTATCTATATTTAAACATACATGAGGCTGAATCCTCAGGTCACATGCTTCCATATCCTTAACCTCTTGACGTCACCCATGACGCATATTCATTGATGCCCTAATAGGTGATCAGTCTATTAGCCTAACGAACAATAAGGTATAGGTTCCCCTAATTAGGGTAGGTCTCTTACCTGAGTCTTAACATACTCCCCGTTTCGAGGCAGTTGTCTTGACTGAACACTTATTCCAAGACCGTTCTAGGAGCTCATGTTAGCAATAGCTCAAGCAACTTCCTTGTGAGCTACGAGTACTAACATCTCAACTGCTAGATACCCTCCTCCCTAGAGACTGAAGTTACCAAAGACTGGTATGCCTATTGTATGCCCATGGGCGTTAAAAACGTTCCTTATTGCCAAAAAACCCACACGGGAAAAAGACGACAAGTAAGGAGGATAAAAGATACCATGTTTGCCAGTTGGAGCCCTTTGCTCTGCCCATGATTGCCCAAGTTGCCTTGTTATACTTCCCATATATCCCGTGGCTTGTTGGGAATCACGTGATCAACATATCGTGAGGGAGGCAAGATTCGAGCTTCTTTTTCTGAGAAAAGGACAAGGTAATCGTGGTAGTCTTGTGGCATGAGGTTTTTAGCGATATCATCACTCTTTGATACACTTGTTGCTGGGATTGCGGGTGCATTGTTGGGGCTATTGTAGAGAGCCATAATGCAGAAGCGTGAATCGGGGTCTTTAAGGGCAACTCGCAGGGCTGCTCATGAAATTAGGGAGATGCGGAACTTATTCGAGAGAGGGGTGAGTGGTGGGGGCCTTGTTGGCAGGCAATAGGCATGGCAGTAGCCAGAGGAGAAGGCAATGGTATTTGTAACCTAGTTAATCATGAGATTGTGGCGACAAAGCCAGGGTTTTCCCACGATCAGGTTCCAATGGGCAAGCTTAGTAACCTGGAAGGTTAATTCTTACATATATTGCTCGATGGCAAGTTTCAAGGTACAGGTATATATAATTTGTCCTACGATAGAGCGAGCTCCATCTGCTAGGACCAAGTCTTCAGGTTTTCCTTTGGGGCCAAAGGCAAGTTCAGGTTTAAGGCAAAATCAAGATCGATAAACTAGGAGTTGGCTCTGGAGTCTACCATGCAGGTTGCAGGAAAGTCTTTATTCACGAAACAAGATAAAGTAAGTGGGTCCTCTGACCCCAAGTCTTCAGACACAGACACAGACACAGACGAAATCCTCAATGCACAGGACAAAGCAATATAGCGGCGAGCCCTCTGATGGGACTTCCGCGAGATCCCAACCAAACCCTTACTAGTTCCTTCTATCACTACTTCATCCAAGACTGCAAAACGAGAGGGGACAGAAAAAGAAACGGGGACAAGATTAACGGCACCAGGATGCATCCTGGCACTCCGTAGCCAGCCATCATTGGCAACGGAGTACACTAGTTCTTTGCCAGCTGATAGAGTGGCTTCTCACTCTTGGCGGGTTGTTCTTGTGGTGGGGGAGGAGGTGGTGCAGTCTGAGCTGCATTGACCCTTTTTGGTTTGCTGGAGAGAGGGCAAATGGAAGCCCAGTGCCCAGAACCTACACAGTACATGCATAGATAGTTCTCTTGTCTATATCTGCGAAGCTCAGGTAAGAGTGGTCCTCGCTTGCGAGGAGTACGATCAGCCTGGGAGAGGTCCATTAGACCAGGGGCAGTGCCTGATGCGGTGCCAGGGGCGGGAACAGGAGCGGGAGCGGGGCGAGTAGTGGGGGCAGGACCAGTGTGGGCAGGGCGATGGGTCTGACAATGCAATAGTTTCACCCTGTTGTCCAACTTTATACATAGTTGGATGAATTCATCGAAAGTTTCAGGTAGAGAGGCCTGGTATGATAGTGCAATCTTGAGATCCTGATTTGCTCTATTGGAGAAGAATGAGATCTTGGTCACATCGTCATAGTTAAGGGTTGTAGCATAGGTGCAGAATTCGGCATGGTAAGCTGAACAGTCTTTATTACCCTGCCTTAGGTTATGAAGCTTGCGTTCAGCTGTGGCCTGCGCATCTGGGTCATCGTATGCATTTTTTAGGGCTCGGACAAAGTCCTCATATGTTGGGAAACGAATAGCACCAGTGGCTTTATTTAGGTGAGGCTCGAACCAATCGGCAGTCGAGTCAGAGAGGTATGAAGCGGCATGAGAGATTTTGGCCGCGTCCATGGCATATCGAGTGGGGTTTGAGGAGAAGACAAGAGCTAGTTTAGTCATAAACTTAGAGAACTTAGCACGAGTGCCATCGAAATCTTCTGGTTCATGTAACGTAGGGGCAGGGGCAGATGTGGGATATGATAGCGTGTTTTGTGTCAAGGGGGGAAGAGTCAACCCATGTTGATAATCCTGGTTGTAATAGGCCCACAAGGTCAGGGCGGCGGTACCAGGACCTACCATTGGGATATCAAAGTTTGTATGGGTACCGTGGGCAGTGAATACTCCAGCATTGTGAGCACCATAAATGAGTGCTCGGAATTGAGATGGGACTCCGCCGAAAATGGTTGGGAAAGGGGACGGCTGTAGGGGAGTTGCTCGAATAAGTGCATAAAATGACCTCCAAGCTTTCTCGATAGAAGTGGCTTGGGCTGGACTATTTGTTCATGAGATTTGTGCCCCTGCAGCAGAGCTAGAGGAGGTTGTTTGGTCGGGCATGATGGTATAGCGGAAACCGTAGGTTGACGTAACAAAGTGTTACGAACCCTTAGTAGAACGTGGGTGGCGGGACTGGCGTTGGAGGCGAGAGTCGTGCCGGGTACTGGCACGAGTGTTAGGACAGTTAGGGACTAAGACTCGCGTAGTACGCGAGTCTTCAAGGAGTGGGTACAAGGAAACCGGGCGGGACCCGCTGCATCGAGGTAGGGACAAGCGACTTGGGCGAAACCAGAGTCGAGGGTTCGAAGGCAGGCGAGCGGGGCGGTTTGAGCTACTGTAGATAGAGTATATTCTTGAACAACTAGATACAGAAGTGTATACAAGTTGTTGCGTAGATAGGAAAGTAAGAGAACACAATCCAGTGGGAATCCAACGTCCTTATATATGCTTTCCCAGCGTATTCCAACCCAAGTCCAAGTATCAGATTACATATCGAGAAGAACAGGATAGAACGAGATAGAAACAAGTAGAACATGGCAGAAGAATATTGCGTAGCCTGAAGACTGTAGAACTAAGCAATACTTTCTTAGCGCAAGTGAGGTCAAGAACTTCCTAGAAGATTCTAGTAGGTTCGAGTTCCGAGTCGCGACAGCCGGGATGCAGTTGGTTGTTATGTAAGTCGGGTCAGGGGTCAGGTATGGGTTCGTTAGTCTGAGAATACAATCCACAGGAATAACGTAAGCAGGTATAGGTTCTGCTGAGTCATGACGAGGTCGAGATGCACACGGAAGTTTGAAGGCAATTGCATGGGTTGCCAATATAATACCAGCACTGGCAGGTCATGGGTTAATTCGAGATCAGGGTCAGGGTTTGTAACATCGTGGTACTTTCGCATGTCACAATTTTTTTATACCATTCATTATCGACCTGGAACCAAGATGGGCAAGCTTGATGGTCTGTCTAGGAGTTCAGGGGAGGAAAAATCTGGCATGGAAATCAAGTTTTTCGAGAGTAGGCAGTTATTGGTTAACAAAGTGAATGCAGAACTTGAGGCAGAAGACATAGGCTTGCAGGGTATTCACATTTCAGGCTAGAAAAAGAAGGATGGGCTTTGGGTAGTATCGGAAGTTCACAAGTTAGATGTGTTGAGATAGCATCATGATTCACAAGTGGTTGGGTATTGGAGCAGGCATTGAATACAGGAATTAGTATCTCAGAATTTTATATGCCAAGGTTGGTAAGAGGATATGGCCAAATATATGGCAGGATACATCAAGAGTCAAAAGGCAAAAGCAGATAGGTACAGCAGGCAAACAAAGTTGGTACCGATATCTACTGGAGAACGACCATTTGAGGAAATTGCCATGCATTTCGTCAGTGAGCTACCAGAGTCAGAAGGGTTTAATACTATACTCCTTGTTACAAATCGATTGACCAAAGTCTAGCACTACCTCCCAGCAAAAACCATATGGACTGCAGCAGATGTAGCTGCTACTTATATTAACAAGATCTGGAAACACTATGGCCTTCCGCAATATATCACCTTAGCCCGTAGATCATAATTCACATCCAGGTTACTCAAGAAACTTAACAACTGCATGGGTATACAACTTCACCTCTCAACTGCCTATCACCCGCACACAGATGCACTGTCAGAACATGCTGTCCAAATGCTAAAGCAGTACTTACATATCTACTACTATAATGGACAGAAATAATGCTGAGCATGGCTACCATTAGCCGAGCTTGTTTACAACACATCCGCTACCTGTACCCACAAATACTTACCTTACTGCAGCCTTTAAAGCTTTGACTGTCGTACAATACACCTCTCAGATGACTACACCTTCTATTCAACTGCTGCAGAAGAATAGCTTGACTGCATGACCACTGCACATAACCAGATACCTAATACTCTTAAGCAAATCAACAACAAACAAAAAGCAATCAATATCGAGAAAGCACAACAATTTGCTGTCAATGACTAGGTATTAGTAGACCACCGGAACCTGCCAATACAAGCAGGCAACAATCGATCTCTCACCACCAAGTGGATAGGGCTGTGCAAGGTCATTGAAGCTATTGGTTCCCATGCATGCTGATTGGAAGTTCTAGAAGTTACTCGCTGGTACAACGTGGTTCATACTACACTCCTCAAGCCATTCAATAAGCGAAACGAAGATCAAGAAATGGATGATGATAACCCGGAGGTCTATGAGGTCGAATCTATCATTGATTCTTGCAAAATCCAAGGTATCATCAAGTATAGCATACGATGGGTCGGGTATATAGAGTTTGAAGATACCTGGGAAACGTTCAATAAGTTTGACAACTGTCTAGACATTATTAAGGCATTCTATGAATACTATCCCAACAAGTTGTAGGATATACGAGAATTATAACAAGACAACTCGTGCAATCATGGGCAGAGCAAGCACTCTAACTGGCAACATGGTACGTTTTATCCTCCTTACTTGTTGTCTGTTTCCCGCATGCGTTTTTTGGCAAGAAGAAAGGTATTAATAGCCATCGGCATACAATAGGCACACCGGTCTTTCGGAACTCCAGTCTCTGGACAGGAGAGTATCTAGCAGTTGGGATGTTAGTACTGATAGCTCAGAAGGAAGTTATTTGAGCTATTGCTAATATAAGTCCCTAGAACAGTCTTGGGATAAGTTTTCAATCAAGATGACTGTCTCAAAATGAGGAGTTATATTAAGGCTCAGGTAAGAGACCTACCCTAATGCAGGAAACCTATACCTTATTGCTTGTTGGACTAATAGATTGATTACCTATTAGGGTATTGATGGGAATGTATCATGGGTGACATCAAGAGGGTAGTGATATCGAAGCATGTGACCTGAGGATTCAGCCTGATATATGTACAAATATAGAGAAGGATGTCTTCATTGATTATTTATTAGCTGTTTGGATATTGAGTTATGTATGTCAGCCTGAATGTATGGTATTGGGGTTGGGGCTGGGTTATCAAGGAAGGTAGTTCCCAAATAGGTGTCATAGGGTGATACCCAACCCTTCCCGAGTACCTTGTATCAATAAAGAATGACCCTAAGAATCCTAGATAGGAATCAGGAAGACTTGATGAAGGCTTGCGGATATTACTCAAGTAAGAAATCTATAAGTACTTCTAACTAGGATAACACAGTCATGGAACAACTGTAGTATTGTTGAGTTGGAATGAGACTCTGATAGGATGTTCAAAGAGGTACCTATTGTAGTAAGATATGTGTGTGTGAATACAGTGTGTATATTAACGTAAATGTGAATGTCAGTATAAGTGGGATAGCATGAACTAGCGGAGTGTATAGCAGGCGAGCGAGGTAATATTCGAGCGAGCAGTGCGTATATGCAGGAGAAAGCGTCGGTATTCTTCTAACTAAGAGTGAGATACCAGTGACTAAATACACGAGAGACTGGCTGAACAGTATAAGGAAGATAACTAACTGTAGTAGGAAGCAATGCAGAGAAGTGCTTAAACAGAAGTGCTAATGCATGTTAGACTATATCTGAAATAGTGTGGCATATAGAAACAAGAGTGTGAACAGAAGCATGTGAAGAAGATGCCTAATGAATATCCTTGTAGATGAATAAGAATAGGAACAACCTGAGATATCATAATAGATAACAGAGATAACGATAATAGATACTGGAAATAGATGAGACAACAGGACAATTAGTGGTATATGCCGGGGAAATAACACAAGAAACAAGTGCAGAATGCATGTCCCAACACTCTCTCTCATTCTGTGAGACCGAGAACTTGTATATGTCTATTGTGGAGCACAGAACGCAGACCTTTCGTCATGATATGTGCAAGGTTCTCGCCAGTAGGGACGTAACTCAGGGTAAATGACTTGCGGATTAAGTTTTCCCTGGTAAAATAGTAAGAGACATCGATGTGTTTTGTCTTGGGATTGTTGATAGGATTCTTAGCGACGTTGATGCTTGAAGTGTTGTCAGCTTTGAGTTCAACAGGAATAGTGAAGCTGGGTTGTGAAAGTCCGTTGATATCCCAAAGAGCTTGCCGAGCAGTAGTTGCTAATGTTATACATTCAGACTCAGTTGTAGAGGTTGAGACTGAATTCTGTTTCTTCGAGAGCCAGGAGATGGCACAACTATTTAGCAAGAAAACATAACTAGAAATGGAATAATAGGCATCACGATATGAAGCATAGCCTGCATTAGAATAACTAGTAATCGACAAAGGTATATCCATACACGAACGACTAGCATTAATCAAAGGAGTGGAACGTGTTCTAGCAAGATAACGGAAAACCCTTTTCACAACAGTATGATGACAAAGGAGAGGATGAGAGGAGAACCAAGAGAGAAATAACCCAACAAAACCCAAATCCGGACGAGTACAAGGAACAAGATACATAAGAGACCCAATCATCTGCTGGTAGAGGTGCTTTTCATAAGCGGGTTCAGACTCATCAGCTTTCACAAGAGGTGCTTTGGGGTTGATAGAGGTAGCAACAGGCCTGCTGTTTTCCATACCAAAGCGTGTGAGGATGTTGGTGATGTATTGAGTTTGTCAAAGTTCGAGACCAGTAGCAGTGTGTAGAATTTCAATCCCCAACAGGTAACAAAGCCCTTCCTTAATCATAATGGTGAAGTGCTTTATTAGATGTTGATATACTTTACATACATGTGACCTTCTTCCAACTGTGGTAATATCATCAACATATACTACAATTGTTACGTTGTAGTCAAGGGAGATGAAGACGCAGGTATCAAAAGAACAAGAGAGAAAATGCAACTAAGCAAGGACAGTAGACAGTCTCTCGAACCATGCTAGCGGAGCTTGCTTGAGTCTATATAATGATATGAGTAAACGAAGACCTTTCCCATCTAGGCCTATGCTGAGTAGATGCATCATACAGACTTCTTCGTTCAAGTCCCCATTAAGAAATGCAGATTTGATGTCCGTTTGGGACATATCGAGACGCAGGTGTAGTGCAAGTGCTATAATGAGATGTAATGAATTATACCTCGTCACAGGTACAAATGTCTCATCGTAGTTGAGGCCTTCGACTTGAGAATACCCTTTAGTTACTATCCTAGCCTTAAATCGTTCTACAGATCTGTCAACGTTCCTTTTGACCTTAAACACCCAATGAGAGCCAACAAGTTTCCTTCCAATAGGGAGATCCTTCAGCTCAACTTCTTCTCAAATGCCTGCATCCATAATAGCCTGATGTTCCTCCATTATTGCGTGTTCCCACGCATCCGAATCCAGAGATGCCATAGCCTCTTTATGAGATTGAGGCTCAGCCACAAGTTGAGCAAAACCATGCTCAGAGTACCTATTGATAGGTTTGGGGGCCTGTTTAGGTAGTTGCTTAAAGGACAGTTTGGGAGTCTCGGGAACAGTATCAAACTCTTTTGTCCAAGATAACTTGGGTGCAGCTGGCGTTCTGGAAGATGTGGATTGATTGGGAGTAGTAGAGGGACCAGGTAGTGAATCGTCAGGACCTCTCTCTGACTTAGAGTCGGAGTCTCAAGAGTAGTCCAGAAAGTCTCTAGAGGGAGATTCTGGAGTGGCAAAAGTGTGGCGTGATGGAGGAGGAGGTCGAGCAGAAGATGAAGCTTTCACCAGAGTTTCAGGGTACCTAGTGAGGAATTCGGAGGAAGATTGTGATGTTGTTTGTTGTTGTTGTTGTATTACTTCAGATTGTAGTTGATCTGAAGAGGAAGCAGGTCGGGAATGATCGTGGGGGAGGATTTGTTGATCGGCATTGTTACAGGTAGTCTTGGGAGTATGTATGTCGACAGAGGTGTAGGAGGATGGTTCGAACTTAACTTGTCGATAGGCATCTGCCTTGTGTTGTGAGTGTATATACATACGGAACATCTGAGTAGTTTCCGTATATCTAACTAGATGTCCTTCTACAACCTGGGCGTCAAGGTTGGATCCCACTGCTAATTTTTCTTTGGGAATGTGTACATAACACTTGGCATAGTTGAAACAAAGATAGGATATCATTGGTTTCTTTTGAAAGAGTACCTCGTATGGAGTTCAGTCTATGAATGCAGAATGAGACAGTCTGTTCGTGATGTAGCAGGCCCAATTAAAGACTTCAGCCTAGAGAGATACAGGTACGTTGTCAAGGGAGTGTCGAACCATATTGGTGAGAGTCTGATTATAGCATTCTGCAACACCATTAGACTCAGTATTACAAACCCTGACCCTGACCTCGAATTAACACACGACCCGCCAGCGCCGGCATTATATTGGCAACCCACGCAATTGCGTTCATACTTCCGTGTGCATCTCGACCTCGTCATGACTCAGCAGGACCTATACCTGCTTACGTTATTCCTATGGATTCTATTCTCAGACTAACGAACCCATACCTGACCCCTGACCCAACTTGCATGACAACTGACCGCATCCCGGCTGTCGCGACTCAGAACTCGAACCTACTAGAATCTTCTAGGAAGTTCTCGACCTCACTTGTACTAAGAAAGTATTGCTTAGTTCTACAGTCTTCAGGCTACGCAATATTCTTCTGCCAGGTTCTACTTGTTTCTATCTCATTCTATCCTGTTCTTCTCGATATGTAATCTGGTACTTGGACTTGAGTTTGGATACGCTGGGAAAGCGCATATAAGAATGTTGGATTCCCCCTGGATTGTGTTCTCTTTCTTTCCTCTCTATGCAACAACTTGTATACACTTCTGTATCTAGTTGTGCAAGAATATACTCTATCTACTGTAGCTCAAACCGCCCTGCTCGCCTGCCTTCGAACCCTCAACTCTGGTTTCTCCCAAGTCGCTTGTCCCTACCTCGACGCAGCGGGTCCCGCCCCGTTCCCTTGTACCCGCTCCTTGAAGACTCGCGTACTACACGAGTCTTCGTCCCTCTCTGTCTTGACACTCGTGCCACTATATGAGGAAGAAAAAAGTTTGCTTCAGGTGGTTCAGGTGCTTCCGGTGCTTCATGAAAATTACTTTTGGAATAGTTTGCTTCAGGTTGCTTCCTGTCAGCTTCTGGTGAGCTTCAGGTGCTTCATGAAGCTCCAGAAGTACCTGAAGCACCTGAAGCACCTGAAGCAGAATGTCGTTCTTCCTGATGTACCCGGCATGACTCTTGCCTCCAACGCCAGTCCCGCCACCCCCGTTCTGGTAAGGGTTCGTAACACTCAGGAGAGTAAGCAGTGGTAATGAGATACTGAATACCTTTTGATTCAAAGTAGTCAGTAAGTTCAGCATTTATATACTTGCCTCCTTGATCTGAACGAAAGGATCAAGAGTATGGATTCGTTTGGGTATTGATCTTTTCACAGAAGGTCTGGTGGACTCGACTTGCATCAGATTTCATAAATAAGAAATTGACCTCTGCATATCTAGTGAAATCATGAATCAAGGATATCATATATTTCTTACCCCCCATGTTCTCGACTTTAACTGGTCCCATAAGATTGGTATGAACAAGGTCGAATGGTTCCTTAGATTGTGGGCTATCAACAGGTTTGTGTGCCTGTTTCTTCGAGTTGTAAACTGCACATTAGAAGCAACAGAAGTGGGATGGTCGTTTTGGCAAGATATCACTATCAGCGTAAATCTCTTTAGCATTGGACCAGTACCGAGTGGCACTGTGTCCTAAGGCCTGATGCCAGAAGTCTGGACCAGTGATATATATCTGGCCATGTTGAATGATGGGGAATACTTGGTAGGCCCCATAATGTAACGTAGCTTGCAGGACAACCGAATCATCTAAATTCATCTTAACTTGAATAATCCCATCCTTCCCAAACAGATATAAAAGCTCAGTCTCATCAAACTTTCTCCACGAAATCAAACACGCCTCGTTCCCATCAGGCACATACAGAATATTAATCAAAGTGAGAGATAATACACCAGTAGGAACTTCAAGAGACAAAACCACGTTTCCTTGATGGATAGCATTCATCACCCTTCCGCCACCGACCGGCAAGCCTACATGGCAACGGACTGGATTTAGAAGGTGAGAAAAGTCAGCGGTAATTTGGAAGGAAGCGCCAGTTTAAAAATCCAAACTTCGTATGTAGTGTGATTTGCACTTACCTGAGCAGGAACATTAACAGAAGCGGAATGATAAGAGGGACGAGAGATAACCAGATGAGCAAGGCTGTTGCAGGAGAAGAGCTCTTGAGCAGTCGATGCTCGATAGGGAACCGCTTCACAGCCAGTGGTTTGTGTGGGTCATTGTTGCTGGGAGAAGGAGGAGAATGACGCCTGGTAATCCTTCAGTTTCTGGCAGGTCTTAAACGTATGACCATCGAAAGGGAAATTCCGGCTTTTATACCAAGAACATTGGTTCTACTTTTGCCAGGACGGTCTTCCCAACTCAAGTAGGATTTGGCTTTTGATATGTTATTGATTGACCGTTCTTGCCTCAGCTCTTTGCAGAAAGAGCTTTGTTCTTCTTAGGGGTCTCAACGACAGAGGATAGGGCAAGTTCTAACAGTCGAGTATGAATATCTAGATACTTGAGATAGACTTTCGACTATAAATTGTCAACGACATTAGTCATAGACTAGGGAGGTGTCATAAGGAGATGGTGTGATTTGATCTTCTCATCACTGAGGTAGTTCGTCAGGGGTTGGTATGGGTCATCAGATGTAGTATCTTTGCACCGTTGGATCAACAACCGTAAGTAGGTCTCATATCCATTGATATAGTCGGGTATTGTAGTATTATCGGCCATGGACATAGAGATAAAGAATGATTTGATGGAAGTGTACAAGGTGGTAGGATTACGATGATCGAATCTATGTTGGAGTGCTTGCCAGGCATCCCGCGCTGAAGGTGTTTCTGATGCAACATGGGAGATCGAGATATCAACCATGGATGTAATAAATAGCTGAGCTGTGATATTGCAGAGTTCTCATTTTTCTAGATCTGCAGGATTGGTGGGCTTGGTTTCTGTACTGTCGACAATTTTCCAAAGGGAGCAAGAGCGAAGGTATAGGATGGCAATCGAACACCAAGAGCGATATCCTGTACTATCAGGCAAGCGAGGAATATTGTCAAGCTTAAACTGTATCGGCTGTGAGAGATCTTCAGAAGGGGGAAGCGGAGCACTACCAGATCCAGAACCAGAGTAGGAGGATGCAGCACTAGACATTATAGAAGGAGGGAAGGAATATCCAACATAAGAATACCAAAGTAGAAGGATAGACTTAAAGTATGGGAAAGGCTAGAGCTCTGGGCTCATAACCTATTGTAGTAGGATATGTGTGTGTGAATACAGCGTGTATGCTAACATAAATGTAAACGTCAGTCTGAGTGGGATAGTGTGAACCAGCGAAGTGTGCAGCAGGCGAGCGAGGAGATCTTCGAGCGAGCAGTGTGTATATGCAGGAGAAAGCGTCATTATTCTTCTAACTAAGAGTGAGATGCAGGTAACTAAATATATAAGAGAGCGGCTGAACAGTGTAAGGAAGATAACTAACTGTACTAGGAAGTAATGCAGAGAAGTCCTTAAACAGAAGTGCTAACGCATGTCAGACTATGTATGAAATAGTGCAGCATATAGAAACAAGGGTATGAACAGAAGTATCCGAAGAAGATGCGTAATGAATATCCTTGTAGACAAATAAGAATAGGAACAACCCGAGATATTGTAACAGATAACAGAGATAATGATAACACATACCGGAAATAGATAAAACAACAGGACAATTAGCAGTATATGCTGGGGAAATAATACAAGAAACAGGGGCAGAATACATGTCCCAACAGTACCCTCTGTTCTACGTGTGAGTTTCGTTAGGTTCCGACTACTAGTTATTGCGTTACATCAAGTCGAATATACTTAGCACCAAAATTATATGGTGGCGTTTAATCTGAACTTGCATAGGTTACTCGAAACTAACTACCCTTGTCCTGAAGTTTCGTCAGCCCTTACCCTGAACTCAACTTCGGAGCTAAATAACTCAACTGGCATCACTCAAATTAGATTAAGCAAATTACCATTGCATCCAGCTCACCAAATACCACTAGATTCAACCTTCAAAGTATGAATCCGAGAACATCTTTCTGGAAGCATAATTGCGTAAAAATAAATACAAAAATCAACCACACAGGGGGTAATTTAGACCTAAGTGGGCCCATTGACACTACAAGGAGGCATGAGTGAAGCTGAGCTGAAAATCAGGTGTAGTATGAAGTTAATTGGAAAAAAATTCAGTTCAAGTTAATTCTAGGACAAGATTATACGCTGATTCCAAATCTGAACCCAGAATATTCTTATAATGTAAACTCATGAAGTTATTGACCTGTTTTGGTATGGGGAATAGGTCCCCAAAGTGGCAAGTCAGGCTTTTATATTTATCTCATAAAGTATGTTCCCGATTAAGATGAACTAAGATTCTATTGTGAAGAACGCATCAAGGACTTTCTAATGAGATGATAACTAAGTCATTCGGAGTTATATCTGTGGACTTATAAGCAGTTGAATTATAGGATCTCCTATAATATCAATAGGCACTAGATGCCATTATGCTGAATTATCAAATACTTACTTTTATATCTCATGATACATGGCTAGCGGAGTCTAGACTCGTATCGAGGATTTGCTGATGGATTGCAACAAAACAATGTGGGATCATGTATAACTTTCAAATTAATTTATAACTACTTAACGGCTGCAGAATGCTTAATGCAAGAACAGGATATTAGTTCTCAGTTAAGTCAAGTGTGGATAACGACTTCTTAGGCAGGGGTAATGCCAGTAACTGAGAATTAAACAAGATGATGTGAAGTCACTATTATTGGAATTGAACCAATCATGCGAATATGAATACCACTCTCCAACCACACATTGTACATAGTTGAAAGTAGCTGAAGGTTGGGATCGAGCCCACTACAAGTGTTAATCAAGTCTCGAGAAAAACACTGCTTACAAAGGTCTAAGTTAACATTGGAATACGGATTTCATCCAGTTAGCAAAATACTTGTTGAGTTCGACTTGCATTGACATCGTACTACACTTTACATCCTGAAAGACTTAAGTTGAGTTGCAGGTTACTTCTGTTGTGGGATTAAATTTGGCCCCGCTACTTATTTGATAAAGTTCAAGCATAAAGGGATAGTAGTAGCCCCATAACAATAAGAAGGGACTATCCAAGTGGGCAATGGTTGACTAGTAAGCACAAGTCGAGGTGGAAGGTTCTAGGAAACATCAGATAATGCTGTTATCTGATCAAGGGTTCTATATAAACCACCGTATTTCCATAGTTAATGAATCAAGCCCCAAGTGAAGTTTTAAGTCTATCTTATACTTCGTCCTGATTGAACACGCATTTATGCTAACTCTAGGTTCTCAAATACTTGTGCAATTCTATTTACTGCGACTTTTACTTTATCTTCAAATTATAGCATAGCTTGGGGTTCCTGTAACATTCTTACAGAATAGCAAACAACTCCTCTAGGACTTGGTGGTTGGGGAAATGATGTGACTGTAAATAAGTATTAACTCTCCTAGTACTCGCTGGCTAGGGTAGCAATTCAGTACAGGATAGCTAACAGCTCTACTAGGACTCGCTGGCTAAAGAAAATATTTTGCTGGAAATAGGAATTAACTCTCCCTGTACTCACTAGGTATGTTACGTTATAAGGCCACTACTATCCCTTTATGCTTGCACTTCAGCAGATAAGTAGCGTAGCCCAATATAATCCAACAACAGAAGTAACCCGCAACTCAGGTTAAGTCTTTCAGGATGTAAAGTTCAGTAGAATTTCAATGCACATTGAACTTAACAAGTATTTTGCTAACTAGGTGAAATCTGTATTCCAACATTGACTTAGAACTTTGTAGGTAGTGTATTTCTCGAGACTTGATTTACACTTGTGGTGGGTATGATCCCACTCTTCAGCTACTTTCAACTATTTATAATACGCAGTTGAAGAGTAGTGTTCTTATTTGTGCAGTTCATTCAATTCCAACAATAGGCACTTCACACTATCTTGTTTAATTCTCAGTCAGCAGCGTTACCCCTGCCTAAGAAGTCATTGTACATACTTGACTTTACTGAGAACCAATATCCTGTTCCTGCATTAAGGATTCTGCAACTGTTAGGTAGTTATAAATTGATTTGGAAGTTATGCCTGATCCCACATTATTTTATTATGATACATCAGCAAATCCTCGATACGAGTATAGACCCAGCTAGCCATGTATCATGAGATATCAAAGTAAATATTTGGTAATTCCACATACTGGTATGTAGTGTCTATTGATATTATAGATGATCCTATAATTCAGCTGCTCATAACTCCGTGAATATAAATCCGAATGACTTAGTTATCATCTTATTGGAAAGCTCTTGATTCGTGCTTCCCAATAGAATCTTAGTTCATCTTAATCAGGAATATACTTCATGAGATAAAGGTGAAAGCCTGACTTGCCACTTTGGTGACCTCTAACCCACACCAAAAGAGGTCCATAACTTCACGAGTTTAAATCATAAAAGTATTCTGAGTTCAGATTTGAAATCAGCGCGTAATTCTATCCTAGAATTCATTTGAAGTGAATCGTTTCCAATTAACTTTTCATAATATCTGATTTTTAGCTTAACTAAACTCGTGCTTTGTGATAGTGTTACTAGACCTACTTAGGTCTGAATTACGCCCTACGTAGTTGATTTCTTGATTTAATTTTACGGAATTAAACTTCTGCAAAAATGATCTCGGATTCATAGTTTGAAGATTGAATCTAGGGGTATTCGGTGAGCCAGATGCAATGGTAATTTTCTTAATTTAATCCGGGCAACGCTCGTTGAGTTATTAAGCTCCGAAGGTGAGTTTAGGCTAAGGGCTGACTAAGCTTCAGGGTGAGGGTGGTAAGTTCAGGGTAACCTGTGCAAGTTCAGGGTAATAGACACCATATAGTTTTGGTGCTAGATATCTTCAACTTGATGGAACTCGACAACCAGTAGTCAGAACCTAACGAAACTCAGATATATAATAGAGGGCACATCTTTGAACATGTTATTAGAGTCTCGGTCCAACCCAACAATACAACTGTTCTTCAGTGACTGCATTTTCCTAGTTAGAAGTGCGCAAGTATTTCTAACTTAAGTAATATGCTGTTATGAACCGTGCGCTCATGCCGAGTGTTACAAACCCTTACCCGGACATTAGATAGAGACTTAGTATTAAGAGCGTTGCGAGCGAGGAGGGACCAAGAGTCGCGTATATACCAGTCTTCGAGGTGCGGGTACAAGGGAGCAGGGCGAGACCTGCGGGGTCAAGGGGGAAGCAAACGACTTGGGCGAGACCAGAGTCAAGGGTCCGAAGGCAGGCGAGCGGGAAGGTTTGAGCTACAGTAGATAGAGTATATTCTTGAACAACTAGATACAGAAGTGTATACAAGTTGTTGCATAGAGAAGAATCAGAGAGAATACAATCCAGGGGGAATCCAACGTCCTTATATACGCTTTCCTAGTGTATCCAAACCCAAGTCCAAGTACCAGATTACATATCGAGAAGAACAGGATAGAACGAGATAGAAACAAGTAGAACATGGCAGAAGAATATTGCATAGTCTGAAGACTGTAGAACTAAGGAATACTTTCTTAGTGCAAGTGAGGTCGAGAACGTCCTAGAAGATTCTAGTAGGTTCGAGTTCCGAGTCGCGACAGCTGGGATGCGGTCGGTTGTCATACAAGGCGGGTCAGGGATCGGGTACGGGTTCGTTAGTCTGAGAATAGAATCCACAGCAATAACGTAAGCAGGTATAGGTCCTGCTGAGTCATGACGAGGTCGAGATGCACACGGAAGTATGAAGGCAATTGCGTGGGTTGCCAATATAACACCGGCACGGGCAGGTCGCGCGTTAATTCGAGGTCAGGGTCAGGGTTTGTAACAGTAGTCCCTCTTCTAGGGATGAGCTCCTGCGAATCAAGGTCGAGTTTTTCATCATCGATGACGATGGGGTCGATGTAGGTTCCACTCATTTTGGTAGAGTGCGAGGTCGAGGCTTTGCGGGGTAGCTGGTGTGGATTCGTTTGACCACACTAGTAGCATTCGCAAACAGGTCAGCAGGTTCCCAAGTGAGCTCGTCGAAGCCTACCTAGCGAGCAAGGCATTCAAGGGTTCGACCACAGAAGCAGGAGTCTACAATCTCATCAACTTCCTAGTCGGGTTCGTCGTCGATAATGATTGGGGGTGGTGCAGGTTGTACTTGTCCTGGTAGAGGATCTGTAGCAGCAGGCTCAAGTAGAGAGACATGGAAGACGGGGTGGGCCTTCATAGAGGCGGGAAGGTCAAGCTTATAGCTATGGGAGGAAACCTTCTGGAGGATTCTGAATTTTCCCAGACGCTTGAAGTCGAGTTTCGTGGATGAGTGAGTTGTCTTGATATTGTGGCGGAGCAGCCATACCTCGTCTCCTACTTCCAATTTCAGTGAGGGAATTCGGGATTTGTTTGCTTGTTCGGAGTAGATTTCTTGGGACCAGGTCATCTCAGATCGTAGGTAGGAATCGAGCTCAGAGTGGCGATCGGCATACTCTTTGATCATGGAAGATGCTGGAAGCTTGGCAACAGGGTTTGGGTTAATTTGGTAACGTGGGTTGTCATCATACATGGCTTGGAAAGGCGTAATTCCAAGGGTGGCAGACAGGGTATTGTTGTATCAGAATTCTGCTATGGATACCAGTTCAGACCAGTTATCTTGTTGGTAATTGCAGTATCCTCGCAGATATTGTTCTACAATTGCATTAACTCGCTCGGTTTGGCCATCAGTTTGTGGGTGGAAAGCTGTAGAAACCTTTTGCTGTATTCCAAGCAGGTCTGTAAGGGCACGCGTAAATGAGGAGACGAATTGGGTACTACGGTCGGAGATGATTGAATCGGGTAGTCCATGCAAGCGGAAGATATTATCCAGGAATAGGCGAGCAATTTCCTTTGAATTAACTTCAGTTGTAGGTGCGCTATAGTATGCCATCTTGGACAGGCGGTCTACATCCACAAGCAAAGCATCGAATCCATTCGAGATGGGGAGTCCCGTGACAAGGTCGAGTGAAATTGATGACCACTTTCTAAATGGGACCTGTAGAGGCTTTAGGAGGCCATATGGGGCATGGCGTGCAGGCTTGATTCTAGCGCAAGTATCATAGTTTCGTACGTACTGTGCAATAGTTCGGCGCATTTTTGGCCACCAG
>Ga0307514_10002346_pt1 | contig 19844 bp, 14 predicted proteins | sample 16_EM_MG_FD_203088 | JGI IMG/M metagenome (GOLD analysis project Ga0307514, IMG submission 203088) | Populus trichocarpa ectomycorrhiza microbial communities from riparian zone in the Pacific Northwest, United States - 16_EM | ecosystem: Host-associated > Plants > Roots > Unclassified | place... | reverse complement strand
CTAGTTGGCTTTATAGTTTTACAGTAGGTCCTTTCAATCATGACAAATATAGCAGCTTATTGTCAAGGATATAGGAAATTGAGAAATTGAAAAGAAATCAGAGTAAAGTTTTATGTACTTGGTTTATACGATGGGACACAAACAAAGTAAACTAGTCCTTAAAGATCCTTTCTGGTAGAGATGACTAAGGAAAAGTTAGCAACAAAGAGTTCTCTTTTTTATTGAGTTCTTTTAATAATTTATTAGATAAGTTTCACCTTTTACAAAAATAATACCTTAGCATTTATTGAATACCTTGGCAAGTTCATTTAGAGATCTGCTAGAAAATATTCGTTTTTGAGAAACTATTTTCATGCAGGAAGAAATGTTATACAATGGCACATATGCTAGTCTTTTCTTTATTTATATAGTATCTATTTTCTATTAAATTTTTCCCTATAAAGACTTCTGCTGATCTGCAATCCTCAAATTATTGAGGATATCAAATAGCGATTTCTGCTGCTTTCTGTTTATGTTAAAGGAACATCTTGTAGATGCTCTATGACTATTCATTAATGCATTGCAGGAAGCACAAGTTTTTGCTCAGGAGAATGGTCTTTTCTTTATGGAAACCTCAGCGAAAACCGCAACCAATGTCAATGACATTTTCTATGAAATAGGTAAGTTATCACTGTGGATAGAAGATTTAATTATTTTGGATGTTGACAAAATATAACATAAGGAATAAATTGTTTGAAAAGTGAGTTCGATATTTTCCAACGTGTACATGAAATTAATTAATCTTGGATACGAATGAAGGACGGTAATATTTTGCTCAAAACTCAACAAGCATCTTATTATACTGATCAATTAATTGTTCTTATGTTCTTGCACATTTACCATCTCTTTTTTCAAGAAATTGATGGCGTTTATTTTGGTTTTCTTTCCATTCTGTGTGCAGCAAAAAGACTATCTCAAGTACAGCCAGCGCCAAACCCTTCTGGAATGGTTATCATGGATAGACCTACAGAAAGGACAGCTAGTGCAGCTTGCTGCTCATAAAAATGCCTAGTGGCAGTGATATTGCTGCGTGTCTGTATGTCTTCTTAGTAGTTATTGTGATGCTCACCGGATATCCATGTTTTGATATTCTAGTTCGTCGACTGTGTATTCCTCATAAAGAATTTGTTAAAAATTGTACATGCACGCTTCCTTTTCAACCACTGAAATGGAATTGTAGTGGCTTCTCGTGTAATGAAATGGTGTGTGGCATTATCTTTCACAATCTATTGAAATTTGAGCAGTCTCCGATATACTCTACTTCACTGATTATTTATTTTGATACGAAATCGCAGAAATTTTGTTTTCTTGTGAGATATGACTCGTGGTGTAATTAAGCTGCAAAACATTTCACCACCAAAAAAAAAAAAATCTCCAATTTGTTTTGCAGACAAGAGGATCTTAGATTCTTAATTAGAATTCAAAGGAAAATTAGGAGGCAAGAAAACGTGAAGGATTTGAGAGGATTCTAGATGTCATGTTATTTTCATGTCTGAAAGAACCGTTTTAAAAATAATCTACAATCCTTGAAAATTCAAAAATATTTAAGAAAAATAAAGAGGTTTTATTTATTAAAAAAAAAAGCATTTTTTTTTAGAGGCCTTTGGGAAATAGTGGGAACTTGAAAGTTCCTTTGATAGATCGGGATGTTCAACCGGAAGTTTTAACACCAGTGGCTGGTGCCTTTATCAATGTCTTAGGGTTTTTTTAAAGGTATTGAAGAGGCTACCTGAACTATGTATATATATATATATATAGGATTCGGGTTAGCATGCAAGCGTCGGCTGCTCTTTTTATTTTCACATATTTACCAAGATCAAGTTGGTCTAGATTGTGTCATCAGTATCATGATTCTTTCAAAAGCAAGTATCTAATCCTCCTTTAATTTTAAAAAATATAATTCAACTTATCAGATTTTAAATTTATATTTTAAAGATTATCAATTCAAATCCTATAAATTTTAGAACCGTTAAAAATTTATATAATTATTAATTTCAGAACTATAAAATTAATTAATATACTGATATAAATACCTATGTTAATAATAATAATAAAAAAGTATCTAATCATCGTTTGCAAAAGGAATTGGTATGCTAGCACTATCTTAACATGTGAGAATCCATCGACTATATAATATTACTTAAAAGATTCCTCATTTTTTTTTTCTTTTCTTCTTTCATGTGCTTCATTAATTAATTTGCAAATGCATTGTCACATTTTGACCCCATTAATTATACCCATTACTAAAAGAAAAACACAGCTTCATAAAGCTTCTCCACTTCGTTTTGTTCTTCTTTCGACCAATAATTAGCAATGAGAGAATATAACCAACTCATGATCATTTCTTAATCAGTTCCAAGGTTCGAAGAGCCTTACAGCATGATATTAATCTAGTTCAAAAGACTTGGCAAAGTACCAACTTCGTTAACAAACAAAAGGAAGTGGAAAAGTAAAGTGCTTAATAAAATTAACCAACCAACTGCATGCACCATTGACAATGTAAGAACTACCATTAACTGTCACTTAGTTAGGTCTTGTGAAGTCCTTGAGAAGATGCAGCTGAAGCACAGTCCATTGGTTGAAACCCAATTCTCTCTTTCTCCAAGTCATAGACAACCTCCACGTTTTGCTGTTGGAAGCTCCCAAACACCCCAGCTGGTCCATCATCACCATCATCCGTGCTTTGGAACATGAGGCATTTGACCACAGCAGGGTTACCTGGGGCACTCACAGGATAGAAGTGATTTCCTTGGGGCAAAACTAAACTCACATTGTTCAAGAAATGGAAAGTGATTGAAGGAAGGAGATCATCCGACGTGAGAGTGTTATTGTTTGGACGTGGGACCTTATAGCAAAGATCAAACCCGGTTTGCATCTCCATGCCAGTGTCTCTAGGATAATTTATTGTTGATTGAAGAATAGAGAGAACCTGAGAATAGAACGGTTCAGGTAGGTGAGTATAAGTGGTTCCTGAGTCAATCTTCATGCCCCCATTACCCAGTGAATCAAACTCCCTCAAGCTTGAAGGCACTTCAGTTGCACTAACATTGCCAACAGTAATGGCCTCTAGACCAACGTAGTAGAAATTAGGGTACATGGGGCTATTCAACATCGGAGTGAATTGCATATCGTCTTTAGAAGTAAGGGCAATGTCTCCTACAACTAATGGGCTTGAAATATTAGGGTTATTTGCATATTTGAAGGCCAAGAAGCAATGTGAGAAGCCCTTCTGAAGAAACCCTAGTTGTGAAACCATAGAAAGTGTACCCCTACCAAACCCTGCAATCCCAATAGGCTCCCTATATGCAGACCCTACACAACCAAAACAGAATTTTGGAATTTCTTTAGCGACACCAGGACTACTTCCATTAACCCTAAGTGTATCCCTAGTCAGTATCCCAGTGACCACTCCTCCTGCACCGTATGTGTAAGCAAATGAAGGGCATGGCCTCGAACATGTGGCTTTAACAAGGGTGCTCAATGAGCATCCAGCCACAGTGCATGTATCCAAAGGGTTATCAGAACTATGAATATCAATGCAGAAGGGACTAGCACAAGAGGCCCTATATGACGAAGAAGAATAGGAAGGAGAGAAAGTAGCCATCAACTTATTGTTTCTATAATCATCACATTCCATGCAATCAAAAGAAAGGTTTCCACAAGGAACCCAAGTAAGGTCACTACCAGTATCCATGAGCACTTGAATGACTTGTGGGGGTGTGCCTATATTTAGAGATATCAAATACCCATCTCTAACTTCCCTTGAAGGCTTCTTCGCGCCCAAAACATCTATTGAGACAATCTTTCTTGAGGAAGTGGAAGCTTTTGGATAAGTTGGAAAGGAAGCCCTAGAAGCTAGGGTAAGACCAAGAATGAGTGAATTAGGGTTTCTTGGACTTGCTAGGGACTGGATTGAATAGGACACTAGACTATTGACTAGGAGAAAGAAAAGAAATGTGGTGATATTTTTGTTGAGTGCTATGGCCATTGTTACCTCCTTGGTTGTATTTTGAGATGGAGGTATAGGTTTATGAGGGGGGTATCTATTTATAATCTGGAGAGCAAAATCAAGGCTCTTGAGGTCTAGCCTAAATTAAACCACCAGATGTACTTCCATGGCCAAGAAGACTAGGGTTTTCAGTGGAGGGGTGTGTGTGCCGCATGAGAGAGATGAAGGAACTAAATAAAATAAAATAAATTACATTTTTTAATTAAGAAAAAACTAAAATTAATTGTAACATGTGTACTTACAATTCATTTTATAGTACTTGATGAATTGGCATGCATTTTCAGTATTTTTTTTTTCTCTTTTGGGAGGAAGCTCCTTAATTTGAATGATTAAACTTATCAAATCTAAGTTAATATTAAACTAATTAAGTTTTTATTAGGCAAATGTTAAATTAATTAATTAATTAATTAAGAGATACATATGACAGGTGTGGAAGCAGAGAACTCATGTCAAGAGTAATTTTAATGATTTATAAGTGTAAAAACTATTTTTAAAATCTTATATAATAATTTAAGTTGTTTTTATTGAGATGATTCTCTAACACTAAATAATTATCTTATTATTTTAACAATTTTTTATTTATAAGTAATATTAATAAAAATACTCCATACCCTGTTTTAACTTTTAAATTAGAGTTTCATATATTTCTTATATTTTATATTGACGAGGAATTCCATGGAAAATATTTGGGTGGAATTCCAACTTGCTCCATGACCTTGTGTCTTCATCCAATCAATGGCCATCGATATTAGTTATATTGTCTTCTTATGAATATTAATTTGGTGATTATAATTAATTAAAAACATCTATAAAATATATGATTGCGCAGCTAGCATCAATGTACTTAGGTTAATTAATTAACTTTGGGAATCCATGCTAGCGAATTGGATTTATTAACAGGGTGTTGTAGCATGTGAGTGAAGGATCTTAACAGGGTGTTCTTGTTCTTCTCTCAATTAATTAAATCTTCATTGGAATATTATTGATTACTAAAATGTGAAGGTATTATATTGGAAAGTGATCAGGACGTACGATTAATTTGTCTCTGCATATATATGCCATATATGGTAGTTCTTGTTCAATCAGGTTTTGAGGAATATTGTGGCTAGCTAGCATCAAATTAAAACACATATAAAATAAAATAATAACCATTAATTCATCTTTGAATTTCTAGAAAAGAGGGTGGAAGGATATTGCGGCTAGTTGCTAGGCCAAATCATCGAAAAATTTTCTTGAACTAGCTAGGTCTGTGTTATAACTCTTCAAATTATATATCAGATAAGAAAAGCTTGTCAAAACACATATTTTCATAGAATATCCTACTTTACATATAACAAATTAATGACGGGTATATATATATATATATAGAAGTAGTCACTTTCAAAAGTTAAATTATAAAAAATAGCATTTAAACTCATAATTATATATGATTTGAAAAATACAAGAAGAAAGATTTAAATTAAGAATGTTTTCTTTTTATAATATTTTAAAAGGTATTTTACTAGTTGACATGGATTCAATCATGTAGTGGGTTTTGCTTTTAAAAAGGTATTTCTTTTTAAAAAATAAGACCCTTCATAGCAATTAAAACCCTCGTCTCTTAGCCAATATAAAATAGTAATATCATCATAACCCCTTAAGCAATTATAATCCTCGGCTTGTAGCTTATGGCCAGGATCTGCTAACAAATCAAGAAGAAAATGTTGATTTATTTTCTTAGAAATCACTTACCATCATAAAATTATTAAACATGGTCTGTTCCAACAGGTCAATTAGTAGCTTGTTGACTTGATTTCTAGCTAGCCTGATTAAATTTTAAATTAAACTGAGTAAAAATTAACCTAGTATAATTTAATTGATTTAGCAAGTCAATGATGATCCAATCAAGTGTTCTTTAATTTTTTCTAAATAACATTGACTTGGATGGTAACTTATCTAACTCATAATACACGTAATGTGACCTGTCTAATAACTCTCCAATTCATCACGGGGCATAACTCATTTCTTATCTCTTCTCATGCCTGGCCTTGCCGGCCCCCATTTAATTTGAAGTTTTTAATTGTAGTGTCCCTATCAATTACCAATCATTTTCCACCATTTATATATATTTTTTCTCTTAGCGTAATTAACGCTTCCTTTAATTTGGATGGTGAGAAGGAGAAAGGGAACAGAGATATGAAATGATGTTTTAGTAGGAAAGAAGAAAAGACAAGTCTTTCTAGTTTTGTCAATTAAGATCCATTATGATTATATAATTATATGAAAATTAAATAATTTTGTATTATGATATATATATATATATATAGGGACATATTACTATATATATTTAATAATATCATATCTACATGCATAGTAAAATCAAGACTTGATATATATAACTAAGTTATTGTGTTAATTTGATAAATTTAAAAATCACAAAGTTCAATTAAACAAAATCGAAGAATACAAGGATTAATTAACTAATCGAATTAAAAATACTAACATAAAAATGAATAAATGACACAAACTTAAAGGTAAATTTAGGAGTTTTGCTTTAAGAAAAAAAAGAAAAAAGAAAAAGAAAAAAGGAAGCAAAGTGCTGTAGTGTGTAGAACTGCTTGAAAGGAACATCATGTGCTAGTTGTAGATTTAAGGATCGATGTGTGCACGATCCTCGTAAATCATATACAATAATTTGATTTCCAACATCTGATCACCTTTTCTTTTGGTTTTAGCCCTCTATCCTATACAGTAAAGAAAGTAAGAAAAAAAAAGAGAAAAAAAGAAAAAGGAAGGAACATTAGACCGGGTACAGAGAAACAGATTTGATCAAACTGGTATTATGTGATATCTCTCACTGTCTTTTTGCCAAGGTTTTCTTCAATCCCTTGATAATCTTCCCAAACCACATCAAGTTCATGATAAATAGTACTGCTGGAACCAAAAAGACCAGAAAACAGCCAAAGAGGCTCATCTGGATAACCTGTCAATGAATCAAGTAGCTGTCATCATGACTCATGACTTGCTAAACATATCAAATTCATACTCTGTACTATGATCATGTAATATTTCGGACGAAAGTTGGGGAAGTTGGGAAATCATTGACAAAAAAACACGATAACATAACTAAACATGGTTGGAACCAAAATGAAAAGAAAAGAGAAAATCATTCAAAAATGGGAAGTTAGGAAATCATCAAAACATGATAGCGTAACTAAACATAGTTAGGAAACTTGGGAAGTTAGGAAATCATTGATGAAAAAACAAGATAGGATAACTAAACATAGTTGGAACCAAAATGAAAAGAAAAGGGAGAATCATACAAAATTTTACGTTATGTAAAGAATCATTTTGAACAACAAATGCATGAAATTGAAAAATAAAATGAAGTGGGTGCATATAAACAAGAAGAAGAGAAAGCTTTGTACTAAAATAGTTATTTGAGGAATCATTATTTCGTACTTAAACAATAAAACAAAAGCAGGCAGCAAAATGAGGTAGTTTAAGAACATGTTTACCTTGTTCTGACACAGAGAAAACAGAGGAATAGGTTTCTATATTTTGACATGACACTCGTGCTATTTCTAAATTTTGTTCATTTCCACCTATCTTCCTCTCTTTAGCATTTAAGTGGATCACTAATGAAAAAACTATCAACATTCTTGCAGATTTGAATTATTTACTGAAATCAATAGAATAATTGCAGATAACAAATATTTTTAAATTGCACAAGTCTACTGCATATAAGATACAAATATTTACGAAAGAGGGCATTACCTGATCATAGTGCAAGTAGATGTGGTGAAACATGTAAAGAAACAGCAGAATTCTTGCCACCTGCATTCCAGTGTTTGCTTCAGAAGATATTAATAATAATAAATCAAGGAAAGAGTAGTTCTGTTGTATTATTGAATATAAGCGAGATCTTTGTTCTTGCCACTAAGTGGCCAACAAGAGGCAAGAAACCTGAGCCAGCTTATTAAAATCTTGGAAGTATCATAAGTAACCAAATGGTTTAATTTTGGGCAATAAGGTCATCCATGATTAATGATCTAGATTAGTTTGTGCATACATGTACATATAGACATTTTTATTGTCATGGATATCAATGTGCAACAATTAGCAAAGGAAGCAACAATCACTAGATATTCAAGAAGATCTCACCAGCCAAGCAAGAAAGATTGCTAGACCATTAATAAGATACGCAGCAGACCTCTTATGACCAGCTGTATCAAGATACCTACACAGAGACAAAAAATGGTTAGCATTAAGAAAAAAGATGGAGCTTATCAAGAATTGGCCTCATCACAAAACCTACCATCTCATATTAATCTCTGGAGTTGTCACTTCGGAGATCAGGCACATGTATGTATAAAGCTGCATTTCTCCAGACAACATAGAATATGCTACTGCAATTGTAGAAAGAGAATGATGGATAACCTGAAACCAAATGCGACCAGTTGTGAGTTGCAATGGCATTCCTTCGAAGTCAGAGCTTTTACTGCAAGCACTATATTGCGAGTCCTCATTCGAGAGCTAATTTGTGTTCAACTTTGTTCATATAATCTGCAGTGCTGTAAAATGTCCTCTGTCCTCTCTTATTAATCAATTTTGTGCTGATTCACCACTCTAACATACAGAAACAGTATCCCAAATTCGTTTACAGATCAATGAATCAGGGATTCTGGGATGGATGCTAAGAGGCCGAGAAAATCAAAATTGAAATGAAAGGTCAGACACCTCACTTCCTTGTGAGGAAAACTCCATCATGCAAGATGAATCGAGAGAAAAAATTCATATGAAACAAAAATATCTATAACACAAAGTAGTGCAGGAGGAAGTTAATCTAAAAGCACAACAGAAAGAAGACAAGCATGCACATGAAAACAGTTGTATTGGGACGAATTCTCATTTTTTAAGATAACAGAGAAACAAAAGGTTCAACTTGTCTCCATCACATTAAATGCACTCACATACTCCTTTCCACCCAAAGTAGGATAGTACAAAAAAATCATTCCAAGGTCCGCAAAGAAGTACCCAACAGAAACCTGTCAAAAAAAGCAAACTATTTTAATGTCGAGACTACTTCTTGTAAAATTCAGGGAACAAATAATAGAGAAGTATAATATCCAGGAAGGCTGACAAAGTATTCATAGAGATATGATGAATGAAAAGATAATAGCTAAATCGGCAGAATACCTGAGTCAGCCTGTTGACAATCGTGGGTCAATTTTCCAACCAAAAAGAAAACTCTCTCATGAAATTAACAAAACTCTCACATGTAATTAGGGATAGATACCTTATCTGGCCAAGAAAGATTACTAATACAACTCTGCATACTACTAGTTCAATCTGAATCAGTGGAGCATTTTACATATGAGAAGTTACACTAAACTGTGCGGTACCAATACCAACGGCAAACACATGGGATATGAGGTTAACAACTAAGGCAAAAATATTGCACTAATAGTTGAGTTGCTCATACTCAGAGAACTGCTTTCAGATCCCACGATATTAGAGATCATCTCAGGAAAAAAAAGGAGGAAGAAAGAAAGAAAGATTTGAAATCAAGGGAATCGACCAGAGATGTGATGTCATTAAATATCACCAAAGCAGAGCTAAAAAAGAACTTACCCCAAGTCCAACAATGGAGAATTGTGAACTTCTTAATGTAACAATGCCAGTATGCTGATGGTCAGAAAAGAGATCTGACCAGAAGACAAAGTACAGTGACATAGCCGTGATGAAAACAGCATGAATTGTAGACATGCCTCTGCCAAATTTAGGTCACTGATTGTCAGTACATTTAAAATAGATGACAGGGTGGTAATATTGGAACATGCACTCACCGATTGTTCCACTCAATTCGTTGAATTTTTGTAAGACCATTATAAGTTTTGATGTAAAAAGTGCTGATTAATTGAGTGAGATCATAGGCCTGCAGACAAAAAACATAGGCACGAACTAATAAATGCAAAAGGTAACAAAACAAAACCCACTTAAGGTACATAAAAGCTTAATGTATTGGAATTGCTCTATCATCATAAAGAGGTAGGTGCATGATTACACCCTCCATTGAAGCTAAAATGAACATGATAGTGCTGGTCAGGCAACAACTCTCAGGTTCAAAACTGATCTAAAAGGCAAGACAATTACCACTTTGCAAGCAAAAATGCCACCAAGGACGGAAGTGTAAGGAATGAAAGGATCTGCTAATAAGTAATTCTTAACTAATGCCTCAGCCTGATTTTGGTAAGACTTGATAGCCATAGCTGTCTCTGTAGACATAGCCATATACAGACAATCCTTTTGATCAGCAGATCTTCTCTTTGCTATCTTCTACTACTTTCTTCCCTTTTAATATTGCCCTATCATTTCTTCCCTGACAGAAATGAAGAAGTTAGGGCCAAAATAAAAGGATACCATGATGCAAAAACAAACCAGTTTTACTTTGTATTTCCCAATCAAAAGAAAGAAAGCAAAATAATCTGACATAGTTTATGCATTTTCCATAAAAGGAAAGGGAGCTACAAAGGTAATCGAAATTTCATTGCCATTTTCTACACGCAGAGAACCGCATTTTCTAATAGCAAACCAATGAACAAATAAACAAACATGTTTAGCTTCATGTAAAGACATGAGCAAATTGCCATAGGAATTGTAATTCTCCAGAGCTACTATTAGTCCTCGTAACGATTAAAAAAAAAAACCTCCAGTTAAGTAAGAAGAATCACCTATAAACCATCAACACGGGTCCCCAAAATCAGAAATTTATTTGAATCCAAGCTTTTTAAGCTTCCTCGTGTTACCGAAATACATCAACAACTAAATTAAGACAAAACAAAACGAATGTAACAAATCCTGATATATCATACAGTAAATGACATCAAATCACAGCATCCATTGACATAAAAAAATCCAACATTTAAGCCCACTTTGCATCATATAAAAAAAATACAACCACCCATGTCACAAAATTGCGAGAAAACTCATACCAGTTAATCGACAAATCAAATCATGCATTATATATATAAGAATCAAATCCTACATTACAAAACAACAAAGCCAATAAAGAGAAAGCTTACCAGCATTCATATATTATTGAAAAACCACAGACCACCCTTTATAGATCAAGAGCCAATGGCCAAATGGGTATCTAAGGCAACAAAAGAGAGGCCAAGTAGATGACAGGGCAAATGGGCAAATGGGCAAATGGGGTGTTTGAGAATATTAAAGAAAGAAAGCTAACGCAAAAGAACTCAACAAAAAGCGAATAACCCACGAAAGAGAAGGGAGCCAAAACTCACGAGTGGATGAGGGTGAGAGTGTTTGAGACCGATAGGTAATCAAATCATCAATCAATGCAAAATGCAAATCCACACTCACAAACGAGAGAAGATGGCAAGCCGTGAGGTTCAATCAATGTGAAGGACTCTCAATGGGAATCTCTAACCGAAGAAATGAATAAAAGTTTGTTATAGAATTCATAGAAACTGCAAATCAGTCCATCAATTATAAATAACTTTACATATCGGTATTTAAGGTCTTGAATGGATTAATATCACATGAGAAACATAAAATTGACTATAAATTATCTACGAGAAACATAAAGTATTTCAATATTTAAATATATTGAACTAATTTTGCATACTAATATGCTAATGAGCCTAGAAAATAGGGAAAAAAAGATTTCAATAACCAATTATCTGTATTTTGTTTCTAATAAAAGGCATGAACACAATTTTAAACAAAAAAAAGAAGAAAGTAAATCTTATAAAATCATGGAAGTGTCTAAAATCTCATTAGTAGCTTTTCACAACAATAATTGGGTTTTAATATACACGAGGAATGGCACTAGCATGGGTTCCTTGGGCTGCATATTTGCGAGCACAGGGAAGAGGTTGATGTTGAGTAAGGTTTGATGGTTTCAAACTCTCCTTTTTTTTTTTTGTAACTTTTAGGGGATTTAATGAAAACAATTTATATAGTATAGGGATTGATGTGTAGATTTTCAGAAAGAAAGCAAGTAGAAATGAAATTTGGAGTAGGGTTACAATACGTGTGGACTTTTGCAAGGGTTGGGTCCCCATGGCTTGCATTGCAATGGACCATCCCAAGGAGATGGGGAAGTGTGTGAGAAATGTAAAAACGCCATCGTTTTGGGCGGTTTTATTGGCTTGGATGAGAAAAAAACAATGATGGTGGTTGATTGATTTTACTGTAATTAGATTGATTATTAATGTGGTGTTTTCTCATATAATAAGTTGAGTAAGGTAGGTGATGAGAGTTATATGATGGGAATTAAATAAATTGATAGATTCAGACGGGAATGGATTAAATTGTAGAATAACAATTACTTTATATCTATAAGGTTTAGATGTAAAAATAAATGGGTGGTGGGACAAATGTTACCCTCATTCAATAATATTATAATGGTGATAGTTTAACCACCTTTTTTCCTTTTCCTTTTTATTTTAATGAAAGCTCTAAGATTTTTCTTTCAACCATACGAGGGTATAAGGGTATCTTCAAATTAATTTGTGTGTTAACTGAAACTAGATCTCTTTTTAGGTGATCTTGGAATAAAAAAAATTATATATTTTTTAAATATTGATATTTTAATATTTTAAAAAATATATTTTTTAAAAAATAATATTAAGATGATGATTTATTGGATTGACTAGTAGATTACTCTGTTAAATATACAATTCGAGCTATAAGACTATGCTAATCTTATAAAAATAAATTAGAATAAATTATAAAGTTGAATTTCGAATCAACTTAATATCAAAAGATAAAATTAAAGAAAAATATTTATTTTTTTTAAAATAAAATCAATCCGGTTTAATCTGTCAAATCTGCAACTTTAGTCATGAGGATAGGGTAATATCATAGAAAAAAATACAAAATATAATTTTTAACTAATCTAATATTAAAAGATGTGATTGAAAAAAAAACAAAAAAAATATAAACCAACTTGAATTAATCCGTTAAATATATAACTTAGTGTTATGAGAGATATTTTCATATAAAATAAATTATAAAAAATTATAAAATTTAATAAGAATAAAATATTCATGCATGAGTATGGATACTGTACCATGAATTTTAACTCGATTACTCACTCTATGATCACGTGGTCATGGTTCCTCAACCAGGCTTAGGTTCCTGTCTCCTTAGTGATTAAGGATACAGAGGATCCTATAGAATAGATCCTGTTCAAATAAGGTCGTGCAGTTACGGGCTCCTCGAACAATTTATTAACTATATTGGTTCTTAACTCTTTTTCGATGTGGTACAAATGTGGTCCTAGGTGTTTTTATCCCAAGGAAAACGCTCTGTTCGTCTTTTTGCTTCAAGCCCCGGTAGTGTCCAAGGGGAGAGTAATATGAAGGTACGAGGAGGACCCTGAGCGGCTGCGGTGGTATTTTGTTAGAATGAAACAAGCTGAGATAAGAGCATTTTCCAGGCACCGAATCACTAGCACTCCTGCAGAAGGAAAAGCTGCAGACTTGAATTAGTCTCTTGATCAGTTGAGATAACCTTAATGATGATCATCCTTTGTCCCTTCTCGCAGTGTCCAGAAACCCCACTTATGAAGTAGGAAGACGCTGGATAATTAAGATGGTAAACAGTGTTGGAAAAGAAGTTGGGGTGACGGGAGTGGCACTTCTTGCAATCCTCTACCCTGACCTTCATGACGGAATCCTTCCTTTACTTGAAACCTGCGCCAAAAAAGATGAACACCCAGGAAATTGAAGGAAAAGGTATCTCCAACTTGGAATCGGTTCCCTAAGGCCCAGTCAACGTAGATTCTGGTATCAATGGCAGGAGGGACAACCCAGTTTTCGTTGCCGCCGATTTGGTATTCAAAGGAATAGACCGACAAGTATCGAAGAGAAGTGAAAATGACCGCCAAGAACAACGACTTTTGCTTGGGAGTGCTCATGGTATAACAGGAAGCCAATCGCTACAGAAGCTATCTTGCTGTGTACTGAAACTATAGGGGGAAAAAAGAAAGAAAGGAGAACTTGGGATTTGCCGTTGGAGCTCTAATAATGGGCTTCGTGGGAGTGGTGGCCTGTCAGACAACCGCAGGACCATCCATGGTTAAGAAACGATCCTCCACAGTCACAATCTAGCAAGCTATGATCACACGGTCATCATTCATCTATCATAAAAAAAAGAGATAAAAGAATATTTACTGCCTTCGTGAGATATCTCTCTTGCTTCGATGTGGGACAATATTTTCCTCTTTGTTCAAGGGCATTTTTGTCCGAGAAAAAAGCTTAGCTCACCGTTTCGCTCAAGTCCTGATGAATAAAGAAAAGAATGAGCAATGTTTGAACGAGCACCTCGTTGGATTCCAACATTTTTTCAAGAAGATGCTTCACAGTTATTGCTCGATGTGGGACAGTGTGTTTCTGTTTGCTTCAAGTCCTCAAAAAAAAAACAAATAATCGATACAATGTGTTTCTGCCTTTTGTTTTTATACGTATAACTTCGAATTTTTAGATAAAAAAATAACAAAATTTTTAATATCTAATTTTTTTTTAGATAATAAAATAATAAGGAAAATAAGATTCAATTAGTATAGAAAAAATTACATGATATCGGATCAATAAATAAAATAATAATATATATATATAATGTGATAAAAAAAAAAGAGCAATTCATATCTGTTGAATGAAATTAAAAAGAGAAATTTAAAGGATTAGTTTTAATCACTATAATCAAATGATATCTTAAAAATATATTCACCAAACACAACGAATGTGTTCCGTGTGGGATCGATAATGTGTTATCAAAATTCTTACAACTTCATTTGTTTTGGTGGGGGATAATGTGTTTTGTTCAAGGATGTTGGGCTTTATTTACAACACAATTTCTAAATTAAAATAAAAACAATATTGGCTGCATTGTTTAGAACAACGCAGCTCATTATCCTATGCTATTTTAAAAAAAATATTTGTTGAGCTCCATTATTTTTTTAAGACATGCTATTTTTTTTAAAAAAATCACTATCTTATGCTATTTTCGTTCAAGGATAATTTTTTTTTTTAAAAAAGCTATTAGGTTATTTATTTGGAATGTCTTTGATTTTTTAATTGACCTTCACAAACGTTTTTTCAAGTTTACTAACTATTTCAAACGTGACACGTACGAGTTGGATATTATTTTTCAAAAAAAAAAAAATGAACGAACAAGTTTTTTCAACATTTTTTTAAATAAAAAAATTAAATATATAAAAAAAAATTTATGCATGCATAAAATTAAACAAAACAAGAGCCATTTATATCAATAAATGAAAAGAAGTAAGTAACAATAACTAAATATGTATCTTTAAAAGTCGAGAAATGATATAGATCAAGATATTTGATCTACCAACACAGATCATTTACTTGATTGTGTTCAGTGACTATGCTTATTAATATACATTCTTTATTTAATCAAATAACAATAGAAATAGACACATATATAATATTGATTGAATAAAATTAAAAGAAAAAAAATATCTCACAAGGTTGCACTTATTAGAAATATTATTCAAAAATAAATATTTATTATTTTTAAAACTAAATCTCAATTATATAATACATAAAAAAATTATAAATAAATTAGAATAATATCTTAAAAAGTTAAACACATTTAAAATAATTAAAAAACAATAACTATTTAAGACATGATAAATAAATAAAATAAGAAATAAAAGAAAAGTGATATTAATTTTAATATAAACTATAAATTTATTTATCAAACACATATAAAAACGTATTGACTTTTTTGAAAAAGACAAAATTATATAAAAAAAAAAGAAGAGGAAAGAGGCCTGGCCAATGTCTGGCTCAATTAGAAATGCCCTCGTGTGGGCCCTATTTCCTTTTAAAAAATAAAATTAGGCGAACGAGCGCCCAATATTTTTATGGAAAAAAATCTCTAGTTAATGTGTCATCTTGTTTTGCCAAAATTTCAGTCCTTAAGGTGGCTGAAAAAATAAATTTTATTTTTTTATTTAAAAATTTAATTTTTAATTTAATTTTTTATCAAAATACTTAAAAAAATAATTTAAACACCTTATTAAATCTATAGATTACATTAAAAAAAAACACACAAGAAATCAAAATCAATCTAAAATAAAAAATCTTCTCAGCTTAAATTTGGCTTTTTATATAGTTTTAAAGTGAAAAAAATATTTAAGTTGAATTCTCGTCATGAAATAGATTTTTTTAACATTAAAATAGATAATATTGATGGACAGAGTTCATAGTTGATGATTTTTTTCATTAATCAAATTAAAAATTAAAAAAATAACAAAAATAAATTTCATATTGCAATTGAATTGCAAAGCTATTGGATTTAAGTACTGTTTAACGAAAACGAGTCCGAGCTGCGAGTGGGAAGATAACCGAAGGCCCTTAGGTGCGACAATCAGCACCTGTTTTCTTCTCACGTTTTTGCATCAAGTCCTGATAAAAACAAAGAATGGATGGCATGCAGCGCGAGTCAATGGTGCGACAGTATATGGCCCTCCAACTCACCCACCCTCCAACAACATCTCTTCAAAGAAATATATGATTTACTCTGTTTTTTCAAGCAAAGATTTTTATTCATTATACTCTTGGGAGCAACGCCAAAAACGTTTGTGAGACATCAATTTCTCTTTTTTTTTTTTTATTATTATTATTTTTGCTGGTGAGTTTTCCACTCCTTCCCGGGCACTAAAGACTGCAGTTTACAAGGATGGAGAAACTTTAAATTAATTGCGTTTTCTTTTCTTCATAAACAGAGTTCGCTTTCTGTTCTAGGGAAGGAACACTGAACATCAGTGCAGTAATGAGTCGTATCTTTTTATTTCATTTCTAGGAATATGATATTCCTATTTCCTTAAGAATTAATCACAATATTTTTTTTTCTTTATATGTATATAGAAAACAGTAAATTTTACTCTTCGAATTTATTACAAATTTGCAGATGATCTTCAGATTAAAGCAAAACGCATAAATTCAACCAATTCTTTGTTTCATTTTAAATCAGCTAGGACAAGTTTGTGTCAACATTGTATTTAATTGAGATTACAACTTAAGCTAATAGAGACTATTTTTTTTACATGATTATCACTAAAGAAAATTTTGCATTAAAAAAATCTCAAGAGCTTCGTATCTATCGTAGCATCAATGCAAGGACAATGGTACCGAATCAACAATTTAAATGACAGTGATGGTCATTGTATCACTTAATTACCCAAGATTTGATAAGAGATATCAACTTTTATATTATTTAGAAACACTTTATTTAACTTGAAAGTAATAGCTAGTTATATTCTAGATTTACTCTTTAAGATTTATTTATTCAAATTTTATAAATTTTAGAGTTATTAGAAGCTTATATGGTCATTAACTTTAAAGCTCGTGAGATTAGTCGATGTCCGTGCAAGCTGGCCCAGACACCACGCTAATCAAAAAAGAAAAGAGCACTTTATTAACTCCGAAGGGTATAGCTTAATTGGTCAGATCCTGAGTTTGTTCTATAGAGATCACTAGTTCGAGTTTCATAAATTTCAAGGCCACTGAAGGCTTACATGATCGTTAACTTCAGAGCCCATGAGATTAGTCGATGTAAGCACAAGCTGGCTCGGATATCTATGTTAAAAAAAAAAAACTTTATTTGAAAATATTATGAAACATACAGAAACTTCAATTTATCAGTAGTTAGGCCTGTAGATAATAATTTATTTTAAAGAGATAGAACTAATAAAGTGTTGGATAATAAAAAACAAGGTGAGAGTGTCACTCTTCTACCCCTATACTTAGATGTCACTGCATCAATTTTATCAAGATGATTATCTAGTCCATCTAAAAACGTGTAAACCATATACTATTGTAAAATAGAATTATATCTTTGTAAATCAACCTCACATTTCATTGGATTTCGGCGGCAAAAATCAATTTCTGTCCATAGACATTGAAAATTGTTGTAGCGTGTCTATCCTCCAAACTTGTTTAAGTCTTATTATGTTCCTTTTGAGATCATAAGCTTGTGAGGTGTCAGCGCCATCAAAATATATTGCAGCGATGGCATCCCATTCAGCTTTCGTAGTTGTAAATATGATGCAGTTATTGTGGATCCATTGAATTAATAGCCATCCCTTCACAATTGCATTTTCTATTCTTCAAAAAAATCCCTATAATCTCTCAAAGAAATCTTTTGTCGATGACTCATGCCAACAACCAACACTTAAATTTATATATTAAATATCATAATTTTGTGAACTCATAGAAACTTCGTAATTTTTAAATAGATACCTAAACTAGTCTAAGAAGCTGAATAGGTCATCATAAGCACTTGATGATCTTATGGCTCTTCCATTAAAAATAACAAGACAAGAGTTGACTCTGTAAGAAGATGGCCATCAATGCAATTTTTTCAATACATACATGCAAAATGAAGCCCAACAACACTATTGTTGGCACAAACTTATTTTAGTTAATTCACTTAAATAATTAAACTAAACTCATCATCAGATTGTGCTGGCAAACTTCTTGGAAGCGAATCAATTCCTTGCTGTGAAGCTGATGCTGTGGAATAAGATCTCAATTGCACAACCTCTTGCTTTTCAAGCTCAAGCACGCGCTCAAGCACTCGCTCAAGCACTTGCTCTTTGCGCTCAAGCACTTGTTCTTCGCGCTCATGCTCTCGCTTTTTACGCTCAAGATCTGGCTCTGTATCTAGAAATAATATTGTTTTTAAAATGATATTGTTTTGTTTAAATTTTTTTTGACATTAACATTTTAAAATGATCTAGAAATACAAAAAGAAATAAAACATTAAAATAACCAAGGTTTAAATAAAAAAATGTGTGGTGTAAAAACTTGTGCAACACTGGATAAAGAAAATGTACGTAAGGCATTTCTGAAAATAAAACAACACAACGTGAATATAAAAAATACATAGCTTATAATATTAAGATTATTAGTTAGACAGATTATTAAAGACATTGAATTTAGCGGAAAGTGGCAAAGTGCAAAGCATGGAAAATTAACAGGTTATTAATGTCTTTTCCTTTGAAGAGAGAGAGAGAGAGAGAGAAAACCTCGCAGGATAATATTAAAAAAATATACTAAAAAGACACAAGTGATTTATTGTGCAAATGAAACATTATTTTTAATTACTCTTTTATCTTTATTAAAAGAATATTATGTTTGCAATTAGAGGTCCGTACAATTATCTTTACCGAAAGATGAATTAGTCATTATAAAATTTATAAGGATAGAATGGTCCCGACATGTATCTTTTGCTATAGTGTCATAACTTATTTGCACTTGAAAACAAGAAAAATAAGGCTCTTTTATCTTTTGCAAAAACAAGAACAAAAACAAGGTTTCAAAGTATTGAGATGGAAGTGGAACATACCTTGTTGGGACTCGACCCTGACATGTCTTCAATACCTTCCATATATTTGTCTCTAGCCTTGTCATATTCTTCTAGCTCCTCCTCCTTGTGATATTAATTGAATTTATTATCAAATATTCAAGTAGTCATCCGTTAATAAAAGCAAATATCTAATATTAATTATTTATTTTAAATTTTTTTAGACACAAAGGCATCAATATTACAAAAAATATATATATATTAAAAAGACACTAGTGATTTATTGTGCTTCTAGACATAATTTCTTTACTATTTTACCTTTATTAAAAAAAATGGTTATGCTTGCAGTTAGAGGTACAATTACCTTCACCAAAGAATGCATTAGTCATTATAAAATTTATGAGAACAAAATGGTCCAGATATATTTATTTTGCTACACTGTAAAAAT
>Ga0307514_10002345_pt1 | contig 19845 bp, 6 predicted proteins | sample 16_EM_MG_FD_203088 | JGI IMG/M metagenome (GOLD analysis project Ga0307514, IMG submission 203088) | Populus trichocarpa ectomycorrhiza microbial communities from riparian zone in the Pacific Northwest, United States - 16_EM | ecosystem: Host-associated > Plants > Roots > Unclassified | place... | reverse complement strand
TTCCTGCTATTTTTTTTTTAATTCCAAGTACTGATCATGGCTGTAAATTAAATTACTAATTAGCTTTCGTGATTTAGGCAGCATTACTATATATTACTGTTAGGTGAAGCTTCGCCTATGAATCTAGATGGCATTTAGTGCGAGGATGCTTAAGATTATGTGAAGAAAACAATTTGGAATTGATTAATTAAGAAGGGTTCGACTAATAGATGTTTTTAGAGTTTTTATTAAAAGTCATTTAATGCTCCACTCAATCTCCACTTTTCTTTTCAGTTCAGATATTATCATATATAAAATGACACTTATTTATCTTCAATAATCAATATCTTTTATTTTCATTTAAATATTTGATTTTTATTTCTTTTTTTTATCACAATTTAACTATAAATTAATAAAGTGTAATAAATATACTTAGATAATGTTTAAAAGGTGTTTTAAGAGCATCAGTTAATTACTTTTAGTAACCACAAAATATATTAAAAATAGAAATGTTAAATATCTGGAGCTAGTAACATGAGGGTAAACTTGTTGATCTATCAATTTATTAAAAAGTTCACATAAATTTCATTTGCATATATGTATAGCTCAACCTAATTTATATGCAATATTTAATTAAGGGGTTGTTCGATTTATTTATATTTTATAAATTTCATTTGCATATATGTGATTCAACTTGTTTTTTAAACTGTTTTTTTATTGAGAAAACATTAAATTAATATATTTTTAGGTTTTTTTTTATAATTTTAATATGTTAATATAAAAAAATAATATAAAAAAATAAAATATTACTTTTAAATATCACTTATGCTCGGCAAAGGAAGGCAAGTCTAGCAGCCTAGGGACAAGCTTAAGAAAAAATTAAAAACTACATAAAAAAACGAAAATATATATACCAAACAGTTCCTGAGGACATGTAAGCTGTTGCATTGTAAAATTCTCATCCCAATGGCAGTGGCCCAAATAAAGCAGTCAAAGAAGCCACTATTTCGCCCACCAAACAGGAGAAGTTCAATGCCATCCACACTTCCCTACTCTTTCATTATCTCTTTTTAGAGTTTCAAAATCAGAAAAAGCTCATACTGCCACCGCACAACAAAACACAAATACATCAAAATAGAACTCTGAATTATCCCATTATTTTTCTCTAACAGTCTAATTATTCATTGCCGCAGTATTTTCTCTAGCTAGCTGTACCTTGTTACGTAATCCAGCTAGTAATGAACAAACCTCTTCCTCTCCCTCGTATATATAAAGAATACCAATAACTTGGCACCAGAACCTTCACAGCCTGAGGCGGAACATTCCGATGTTTCTCTTTCTCTCCTTGCCTTCTAGCTAGCTAGTACTCCTGGTGGAAAAGTGTAAGAGAAATGGAAAATCACTTTCAGGCATCTAATGTTAACAATCAAATATATGGCAACGTTGGTGATTCGAAGTTAGAGAAAAGGTGTAGACACCACATACCTCAATCTTGCATGCTATCATCCTCACCAATGCCACCAGTACTATCTTCATGGAATGTTCATAGCGATCATAGCATATATAAATCAAAACGGAGTTTCAACGACTCGGCTGAAGCCAAGAGACAAAAGAGAGTTATGAAGTATAAGGCCTATGCTGTTGAAGGGAAAATGAAGACCTCTTTCAGGAATGGGATACGTTGGGTCAAGGACAAGTATTGTTCACTTGTGCATAGATATTGATTGACTATGTGAAAACATGAATTTATCTGTGTTTCTTGGATATATATAGAATTTTCTTCCCTTATGAACAATATTTAAGGTTTTTGGTTGTTCTGATGATGATGATTTAAATATTGTGGTCACTCAATATGTATGCCTATAATTCTTCGATGCTTGGTTTGTCCACGCAAAAACCTTGGAGAGAATGATTAAAAGAGCTTTGTCAAGGAAATATATGGGAACCAATTCTCTTTTCAAAAACGTTACCTGCTCGTGAAATCTCAGATCGACTAGAACATCAACGACTCCTCTAGTTCAATTATATAGCTCTGACCTATGGTGATGTTATTTATTTTTTTGGCAGGAGGTCATGGCTCAAAATTGCAAAACGCCGTACGCATACAAATATCCAATTATTAAATCTTCATTAATTGAGACACCTTTTCTTTTCTTTCCCTGGTAGTTTTTCGAAGGAGGAAATTCTTGAGCTTTGAGCTTCCAGGAAGCCTGGTTTTTAATAATTAAGCTATGTTTCAGTCACGAATTTGAGCAATTAATTACCTCGTATTAATTAAAAAAAAAAACAATAAACTTAACGTTAGCTGTGTCAGAGAGCAAGAAGGTGTAGAATAGATGTGTGTGCATTAGTCCTGTGAAGATTTTATTTCTCTAGGAGGTTTATTTGATCTTGAATAGAGATAACTAGCCATCCACTTTTCTAGATTCATATCCTTTCTAATGTGAAAAAAATCTAAATATTAAAGCCTAAATATTTTTAAAAAAATTAAATTTTTTTTTGTTTTTTTTACTTCAAATTAATATTTTATTAGTGATTTTAGATCATTTTGATGTGCTGATATCAAAATAATTTTTTAAAAATAAAAAATATTATTTTAATATATTTTTAAATAAATTTTTTTTTTTTAAAAAACATCATTCATATTTCTAAACAAACTTTAACACTTCAAACCTCACCAGGACAACAAACTAGGCTAGCCCATCACCTAAAAACAAAAGGTCTGTCCTCATTCGTATCATTTCAATTGCCAAGGTAGAAGACGATATATCTCATGACCCTGAATTTATTAATTTTCCCTTGTAAAAATTTCAGAATAGATAAGCTAGAATGTCCATAGCTATGGCAGTCCCATACAAGTACAATACGAGCTAGGATGTGCAGACCATCCATACATCAAGGGCCCATCTTCACCGAAAGAGGTAGAAGTAACATAGCCAGCTGATAAAACCAGTTATCCAAGTGCTTCTTTGGTCGTCAAGTCCAAAAATTAGCCCTTCACTAGGTTCACGTTATAACCATTTCAACACTTTTAAGTTGAATACGTCGCGGTAAGTAGGAGAAAAAATAATAATTAAGTTACCTCATAATTAGTCATACCCACAAATGATATAAATACTACTATTATTTTAGCTATATTTACATCATTAACATATTTTTATACAGGCCTTGAAAAAAAAGGATTTGATTATTAGTCGTTGTTCTTGTTTTTTATTATCTTCGATGGTTCCTATATTTATCATGTTCCTTGCATTATTTATAAGTGGTATTCAAGTTTTTATTTTTGCAACCATAGCTGCAACTTATGTAGCTGGATCCATGGAGGGACACCATTCACTAAGTTTTGAAGTAGTCTATTTTAGCTTAGTGCAAGGTAGTTTTATGCCTTACTCGAGATAATTTTCATCGTGAATATAAATATACATATAAATAGACAAAAAAAAATCTATAAAATTTAGAAGAATAGTTAAAAAGATTACAATATTAGAAAATTATAGGAAAAAATAGTTCCACCATAAAACGGTTTTCATTTTAGTTAATTTTTTTCAATTCAAAGACCGCCCAAAAATAAAATATTAATAAAAATTAAATTACATGAACTTAGATCATTCATAGACTTATATTTTTATGAAATGATTTCTACTAAGAAATTTGGCCATTTAGATTGATTATATCAATATGGAATAATGATAAATTATAAATTAAATAAAAAAAGATAAGTGTGTACAAAAAGTGAGAATCAAGAGAAAATGATTTTGTTAAAAAAGTGAGATCAAACTAGATATATATAATTGCTATAAACCAACTCTTTTTTTATAGATGTTTCCGTAAAAGAGTGGGATCAAACTAGTTTTCCTCTTTTTAATTTAAGAGAAAAACTAATAACTAGAAACAAATTCATTTACCATCGACTCCTCACTTTATTTTGGATTTCTCAGCAATAAACCCTCTAAGATGTTCGGGTGTCTGCAACAAAGAACACTGTCAAACCTTGGTCAATAGCACGGCCGTATCGATGCCAATTTTCATATCAGGATTTTGCCAGGGCGGAAGATGGCTCTAGCCTTAACACGTATATAGCCATGACTGCAATAGTTTTCTTCACTTTGCTGACTCCAAACAGTAATCACTAGGCAACCACAGCTAACCGCCCCAAACATGGATCAATAAAATTATGCGATTGCTAGCTAGTGCTTCCGCAATAAATATCACGTTACCTTTTCACGTCTAGTGTTAAAGAAATTGTTGGCCCGCAAGGGCGAAGCAAATTTGTCGCCGATTCTGAAACAAAGTACTATAACAGAATGAGTTATTGGCTTGCATTAAAGATTTGAATTCTTGAGGGTTAATAGACACATAAAAAGAAAAAATTACTGTGAACATGTATCTGCGGGTCCATTGTTGCTTAGAGGAAGTACTTTTTCTTCGTCCTCTCCAACTAATATGTTTGTCTCCTTTTCACTTAACCTAAGGGTAAATTTATGATGTCCTGACTATTGCAAATTAATAAAAAAAAACAGGGTAAAATAACACCTTTTTCCTTTTAATTTCTTTAATGTTTATATAATGACATTGGCCCACTGAATTATAGTAATTTCCCATTACTTTTCGTCAAAGACCGCCATGTTAGATTGTGAGCTTACATGCTTGTCGATCGATTTGTTGAATAAAAAAATAATAATAATCATACACGTTCCTAAAATGTCATTCCTAAAATAATAATAATAATAATATTTGTTGTGGCAAATCTAGTGTATACCTTTCTCTACACCAATATTCCCCAATTGGCATGTGTCGAAAAAAGCCACGTTTCTATCCAGCAGTAAAATATCTCACTCTTTCTGTACACCTTAGTCTAAGTTTATCACAGCCTCAAAGATGGGTCACTCAAACTGAGTGGCCCGTTTAGAAATTTGAAATCACTCCCTCTAAAAAAAAGAGACGTTATAACTTTCTTCTTCTTCTTCTTCTTTTTTACCATAATAACAACTATCATTATTTTTTTCTTTTTTTCTTTTTTTTTTAAAAAAGAAAGCTATGGAAGTTGCTTCTGTCTCCATTTATTGCATTTGAACTACACACCACTGAGGGGAAAGACACCGCCTTTCACTCTCTCATTAATCTCTGCAAAATATTTCCATACTTTTCTCTCTCTCATTGAAACCTAGCCTCTCTGGAAATTTGCTTGCTTTTGAAGAAGGAAACAGAGTGTCCAGGGAGTTTTAGCTCATATATATCACCACTCACCCATTGGTTTCATGTAAGTTTTTTTTTTGTTTCAACCTTTGGAGACACTTTTATGTATAATTGGATTGGATCAAGTGTTTATTTGAAGATAATAAGTGAAATGAATTTCTGGGTTTTGTTTGGTTATTCTAAAGTTTTAATCTTTGTAGGTTCTCTTGGTATGATGAGATAGAATTAAGTGATTATAGACTATGTTTTGAACATAACCAGTGAAAAAAAATTTATGGGTTCTATTTGTTTAGCTGAAAGCTCTAATCTTTGATATGGTGAAAATTGCGGCTCATTGATGTTGAAAAAATCCCAAAGAAATTTGAATCTAAGCTGGTATAGTGTACCATTTGCTTGAAATACATGGCTCTTAATTCAGGATGATAGGTTTCTGAGAATGGACTGTTAGGGATAATTATCTTGTATAACGAGTTCTTACCTCTTCCATGATTTGAACTGTCTCTATGAATGTGTAAATTGTTCGTGGAATGGATAAAGGAATGCAATTTAGTTGGGGAATTAACCATGTTTCCATCTAATCAAACTGCAGATGGAGCCTTCTATTTTTCTCCACTTATAGATGCTGAAGAGGGATCGATCTTTTGGTATTGAGAAAATGGGAATTGAGAAAGAAGGTTCCAAAAGTGGAGGGGGATACGTAGGTGGTTTCTTTCAGCTGTTTGATTGGACTGCAAAATCTAGGAAAAAGTTGTTCTCAAGCAAGTCAGATTTACAAGGTATAAGTTTCTTTCTCTTTACATTCTATATCCTCATGTACATATTATTCTCTTCTATGGTTGGTTATGAATTTTTTATCTGACTCTTTGTAGAGCTTTCAAAACAAGGAAAGAGAAATGGTGGGAGCTTGCGAATGACTCGGCTTCGTCTGGTGGGTTATGGCCATTTGTTAATATTTTGTTTCGTTGTTTATCTTGTTATTCAATTTTTTGAGGCAGTGATATATCTAACAGTTTTCATTACATTTGCAGATGGATGATGATGATACTGGAGCAGGATCGAGTATTAGAGGAGGCAGTGATTATAGTTGTGCTTCGTCAGTAACAGATGATGAAGGATATGGGGCTAGGGCCCCTGGGGTGGTAGCCAGGCTTATGGGATTAGACTCCATGCCAACATCTAATTTCCTGGAGCCCAATTCTACCCCTTTTTTTGACACCCAATCCCTTAGAGATGCCTCTCGTGGCAAGAGAAATTTCGATTACTATCATGACCATCAAATCACTTACTCGGGAAATCTGCTTAACAAGGAGGATGGCCCTCCTAGAAATTTGGTGAAGTCCAAGCCTCAGAAGGTCCTGAGCAGGCCTATTGAAAAGTTTCAAACGGAAATCTTGCCTCCTAAATCGGCTAAATCAATTCCAACTACCCACCATAAACTTTTATCTCCAATCAAGAGTCCTGGCTTCATTCCGAGCAAAACTGCTGCTCACATAATGGAAGCAGCTGCAAAAATTATTGAACCTAGTCCCCTAGCAGTAGCCAAAGCCAAAATGCCTGCTCTTGGTTCTTCGTCATTACCACTGAAAGTTCGGGATCTTAAGGAAAAACTGGAGGTTGCTCAGAAAATGCCTCTGGTAGGGTCCTCTTCAGCAGCCATAAGAACTCGAGAAGCGAAAGAGAAAGTAGAAGCTTCTCATAAAACCTCGAGACTTGCAGAAACTTCTCGAAGACCAGTTGAGTCGAGTGCTGCCAAGCATCTAAAGGGGCAGTCTTTGAACAAAAGCTGGAATGGATCAGATGATACATCTTACAGGGCTTTTTCTGAGACTGATGAAGACTCTTCTAGCTCAAAGACTAAGGTAAAGTCTATCTCACTTGCAATCCAAGCAAAGTTCAATGTTCAGAGAAGAGAAGGTTTGAATGCAAGTAGTAGTCAAGGCTTTGTAGGCCAGAAAGAACAGGCCGAGGTTTCATCAAGTCAGCCCTTCAAGAGCCACCCAAATTTCCAAAAGAGTTCGCAAAAAAGATCTCCTATACTTAAAGCTTCTGGTGCTCTTAGGCAGAATAATCAGAAACAAAATTGTATGATGGATAAAGACAAATTGCCTTCAAAGCCCTTGGTTTCCAACTTGCAGGGTAAAAAGGTACTGTCTGGGAATCCTCCAGCAAGGCACAAAACTTTTTGTAAGACTTTTGGTTCCAAAAATGGATCCAGGAAGTTGGCCTCAGATTCGAGAGAAGTTGAGAAGGGGACTTCTAACTATAGTACAAGGAGTAATCCAAGGAAGAAGCGATCGATTGATGGGAATTTGCATCTTGAGAAAAACCAGGTTGCTGATAAATTGCTGATTGACAGAAATCGGAAGGCTGTTGAAACTAATCCAGTTATTGATAGGCACTTTAGTTGGGTAGAAGAAAGCAAAAGGAAAGGCATGGATGTTGTTTCATTCACATTCACAGCCCCCTTGACACGGTCTATGCCTGGTTCTGAAACACCTACTCGGGTTGTACAGGAAAAAAGTGGTTCTTGTACGGATAATCGCAGCAAGAGATTGTTGCTTGACACAGATAGTATGAATCTATCTTCAGGGGGATATAATGTGATAGGGGGGGATGCTTTGAGTACTCTTTTGGAACAAAAAATGAGGGAATTGACCAAAACTGTCGAGTCTTCTAGTTCCCTATCCACGTTTAGTTCAGGCGGCACTGCACCAAGGTTACATGATAACAAGGATCAAAGTGTCTCATGCATAGATAGATCGGATAGCTGCTATGATTGTCACTTTCTCTCCACAGATCCTGCAGCTCTCAGATTGAAACGCATTCTTCAGGTGCATATTTCTGAATTTCCAACTGAAAGAAAACCCAACATTACTAATTCTCTCATTCTCTATATATATATGTGTGTGTGTGTGTGTGTGTGTGTGTGTGTGTGTGGAATACCTTGCTAGACACAAGAAATCCTGTTTAGTTAGCAGTGTATGATACAAAATACCTTTGGGTGCATATTTTAAATGCCATTGCTATGAATCTCAAAATGAGAAAATTCCTTCAGATCAATCTTTCTTGTAGTAGTGTGTGCCAACTGCCAACTGGTTTACCCCAATCCTTCTTGTCTGGCATGTAACGTGTAAGACCCCGATAAGGTGTCTGGTGTCTAGCTATCTTTATTAGGGCCAGCCTGGTTTTCATTCCAGAGTACTGCTTAAGTGCTTTCAATCACACATGTTTTTGTTTTTTCTTTCTCATACGTTTTGTATTTCTCTTTTGCTGGGTGCTTCAGTTATGCTTTCTATTTTCAGTCTGGAGTGTAAGTCAGTTCCAAATTCATGTCTATTTCATCAATCTGCATTTATCGCATGTTTTTTAACTTATAAAATACTGAAGCTGTATTTCTGTTATCCATACTGTATTATTAAGTGATCAATGTAACCTTGCTATAAAATGTTATTTTAAAGACCCACTTATGCTGTGAAGTCAGCACTTTAGATTTTGTGAAGCTCTGTCACTTGGAAAAATGCTATTCTCGATCTTCTAATGTTGTAGGCACACTACAATAGTAGGTGGTTACTTCTCATTATTAATCTGGGTCTTTAACGTAGTGTCAAAGGTTAATGTTGCAAACTTCTGCACCATTTCATATGAGGGTAGTTGATGCATTTATTACATATCAGGGAGTTGATGAGATGGACTGTAGCAGCAAGTCAAATGATTCCAGAAAGTTCCTTGATTGTAGACGTCCTAGTCCAGTCTCTGTTCTTGAACATTCTTTTTCAACTGAAAGTAGCAGCTCTTTAGACAGCGCGGATAGTTGCATTACAGAAGGTAAGGGCAATGCATTTCTCATTCTTAAACTTCATGTACTATTTAGTTTCAGTCTTTCAGAACTTAGTAAGGGTAGTGCGCTTTACCAGTTGATGTCAAGAAAGTTAAAATGATTGCAATATAATTCAGGGAGCAGGCATTGTTCATCCATTCAAGTCCAGGAAGTCCATGGTTTGAGCTCTTCAAAGAAGTTCCATTTTGTGGATGTTGATACGGAGTTATCAGATTCTGCTTCTTCATCATCAACAGGAACTGTGGATAGAAAACATGCAAATATGTTAGCAGTGACAGGTCTTGCGAGATCAACCAAGTGGGAAATAGAATATGTGAAGAAGATTCTCTGTAATATTGAATTGATGTTTCAGGACTTCGCATTAGGTCGGGCTTCCAAGATCATAAACCCTCACCTCTTCCATCAGTTGGAAAGGAGAAAAGATATGTTTGAAAGTGATGGTGTTGATGCTAGGCTAGAGCGGAAAGTATTATTTGATTGTGCAAGTGAATGCTTGGACTTGAGATGCAGACGTTATGCTGGTGGTGGATACAAGGCGTGGGTGAAAGGGACAACAATGGTGAGAAGAAAGGAATGGTTAGGGGAAGACGTGTGCAAGGAGATCTTGGAATGGAGCAGCATGGGGGATTGCATGGTGGATGAGCTTGTAGACAAGGACATGAGCAGTCAGTATGGAAGATGGCTGGACTTTGAAATAGATGCATTTGCATTTGGAGTAGAGGTCGAAAGCCAGATATTTAATTCATTGGTTAATGAGGTTGTTGCTGATATCTTGCTGTTTTGATGCCTATAGCCCAAGAAGGAGATTCACGGTGGCGAGAGATTGGGGAAAACTGTATGGTGGATGGTGCATGTAGAGAACAAGGGTTGTGCTTTGTGTAGAATTGTTAGGTCTTATAGGTTTTAACCAATGCCTCAGCATAATAGCTTTCCATCTCTAGTGTTAGCCAATCCCAACGTATGTTTTCCTCGGGGTGTTTATAAGATTCTTTATTGTTCGCTTCATTTATTTGGCTAGAAAGTGTTCATAAGTTGTCGTCATAACTCATAAGCAAAATCACTGTAATCGAGGTTGGAGAAGCCAGCTTATGCATCCGCAGGCTATCATACGAACTCTGGTTCAATTGATTACAGCTCGGCTCTCTTCAGCTCACTAACAATTTTCTTATTCAACTGTTCAGTCTGCAATCCATGAAGTTTTTCTGGTAGCTATTTCCAGTCGTCTCAAGTATTTCATTGCTTGATATGATGTTGGGTACGAGGTTTCTCGGAGAATGGAATGTACGTAGTTTTATAAAACAAGTGCATGAACTTTCTAATTTTTCCTAATTAAGTATGGACGTAGTTTTATATTTGTTATTTAAGTTTATTAAACTGTCAAAAAAATTGTTAATAATGTGCTTTTGTCAGGAATAGCCTGTTTCGCGCAGATATTGAAGTGGGTAGGTTAAGTAAAATACATTCCAGCTAATAGGGCTTCGATATGTAGCAAAACAGAGCCTGTTTTCGTTAGAAGGAGGGAGTCCGTTGTGACAGCAGCAGAAACCAGGAAAAAAAAGAGTTGGGCAGAGACAAAAATTAAGAGAAAGGAGCTCTGTTGAAAGGATTTTCAAAACAATAGCAGGCATCGTTTTCGCAGCAGCATCACCAAAGTATAATTGGAATAAATGTCCTGTTATTTTTGTTCGTGTCCAATCTTTTTTCAGAACATGTCAATACAGTAGCTAGCATGATTCTTCGTATCTGTTTGGTTCTTGAGTTTTTCCTTCTTGACAACCCGGATGGTAAAAAGGAGTTTAGTTAGGCTGAGTGGGCTTGCTGAAGGAGACGAATAGCTTAGGTGGTAAGCTGGGCCTGGTTGTCTCATGATTCGACCGTTTGTGCTAGGCACGAAACCATTCTAGTTCCGTCTGTTATTTTAAGTGATGCCTGGCTTCATGCTGTGCCTGCCTAGGATGTTTTCTCTCCTGCATCCTAGATCGAGTGGTCCGCTATCCAAGAAAAGAAAGGCAGAGCAAGGTGCAGCGTTTTAGTCTCAGGCATTCATGTTTTTGGCCAAATGTGTGGTAGTAAAAGAATCTAGGCTTTTGGTGTCACTTTTTCTCATTTTTGAGATTCAACCGTATACTTAATAAGATTTCACAATGAACTTTACTTAATTTAGCTTGTCAAAAAATTCACGTCTTATTTTACTAACTAGTGTTTTTAATATTTTATTCTCGTGTTTTATTCAGCTATTTTCGCATTATATATAAAAGATAAATTTAAATTTAAAAGGTTTAAAAATCTTTAAGAATTTATTTTTTCTAGGCTCGATTAAAAAAATAATTATTTTTTTAAAATATAAATGTATAGTCAAAAGAATAATCCTTTTTTTATTAGACATGGTTAAGAAAATGATGTCATTTATCTTAAGCATGGTCAAGAAAATGCCAATCTTTTTTGGAAATGATTAAGAAAGTAACTTTATTTTTTTGCTCGGTCAAGATAATAATAATCTTTTTTTTTTTTTTAGATTTAACCAAATGAATTACCCAATACATTTGATTTCAGTAATTCGTGCTGACCCAAACAACATGTACTTGACAAGAGACTCGATATAATTGAAATCAGAAAAGGATTTGCCAACTATATACTGATGCGACATTTATAATTATTTTCTTAACAATGAGTTTTCTTTCTTGTTTGTTTGTTTGTTTGGAATTATCTGAACTTTTGTTCTTCATGCTCTGTTCAGCACGGTATTTTTCAAGAAAGTCTTACCTTAATCTCTTGGAATTGAATTTCAACAGCAAGACGTGTTCGTCCACTGCACGACTTCGAAGGTATTTCTTTAGGATTATTGCATGCGCATATCTTCGACTCTTGAACTCACTCGAGTCTTAGTTCGGGCACATTTTTTATCGATGCAATAACAAAAAACAATTTTTGAAGGAAACCAAGTACTTTTGATGTCATCCATCACAATAGCGTATCTCTGATATTAATTGGTCTTCAAGACGATGCCAAGATTCACCAAATATGACTCACCAGGAGATCAAATCAGTCGAAGTGGATAAAAATGCGTCTCAATCATCTGCTCCCTCGAAATAACACTTGTAGTTGGCCAATATATATTTTCCAATATGCCAAATGCATAAAATATTAGCAGTTGTTGGAAAAACCACTTCATTGCATTCAGTAGTCAGCTCTCTGTTAGTGACAATAACTCATGGATAATTATCAACACCCAAGAATTTGCTGAGCATAGTCAACACCACTTTATAAATCTTGCAAAAGCACTGTCTAATCATATAATTTGTCAAGTAAAGAAAGATGAGCACAGGAAAAGCCTAAAAGAAAAGTCATGGTGAGAGATATAAAAGATTAAAAAAAGGTACATACCATCTATACAGTCAGATTCGTAGAACTCTGGCGACTCCAAATTAGTATACAGTCAGATTCGTAGAACTCTGGCGACTCCAAATTAGAATAGAGATCTTTATACCGAGTCAACCCTTCTATTTCTTCTTTGTCTCCTTGTTGGCCCGTAATTCCCTTTTCTTTTATACATGATGCAAAAATCGACTGCAGAACTTTTTTTGTTTTGTGTTTCTATATTAGAAGAGGAATTAGGAGATGAGTGTCTAATGTAAATGGGCTTTTTGGTATTTGATAAAAAGCATTTTAAGCTGTAACATTATAAACATTAACGAAGAAGGGTGTGTTGGTAGTTTTATAAAAATCAAATAGTGGGAATAACAAATTCTACAGTGAATTTAGCAACACTCTTGTTGGAATGGTAAATAGATTTATCTTCCTTGTCTCGAGTTTGAATTTGATAGAAGATTATGACAGATTACGTTCTGTTTTCTTAATGAATGTATGAGTTTAAAATGTTGAACATCAATCTAGATTTCTTTATAGCAGTACCTCGATATTGTATTGTAGGCAATCTCTAGGTTTCTCTATAAATTATCTCTAAAAGGTCCAGGAGGCTTTCGTCTAGCTAGCTATAGGATTTTCTTCAGAAAAAAATCTAGCCATACAAGAAGACAAATCCTAGCACAACCGCCCTAGTAAGGAAGCATTAGTGTTAGGGTTAGCAGCAAGAGAGAAAAAGAAGAATAAGGGTAGAAAAGAGGGGTGTGCAAGAGAGAAGTGTCCGAGTGCAAGTGCGTGTGCTGCCGTGAGTGAGAGGGTAAGAAAAAGAGGGTGTATTTGTGCTACCACTAAACAATAAAATCATAGTGTTTTTTGTTTAATGATAAATCCAGCAACTGGCATTAGTTAGAGTCGTTGCCCAGAATTTGTGGTCAACATAAAAGCATATATATAATATATATCTAAAATACGTATATATAATCTATCTAAGATATAATAAGGAAAAAATAAATAAATATATATATATATAGAGGAACATTATGGTGGAACCTTCACGTCCACGAAAACTTGACAAAACATTAAAACATTCTTAGCTGGCCATAAAATCGATCTTAAATCTACTCCTTCTTGATTGTCATTACCAGAAACGCTAGTCAGCAAGTTGTCCTCTTCATATTATAACAATCCCCACCCACCAAGATCCCCAGCTATTGTCCAGTCCCAATCAAGCCATTCCTCATCAAACCTTGGATTCATAGGTGAAAAGCTATTGTACCATTCCCCGTTACTCTCTTCATTTGAGCTACAACCATTGCTGCTGTTGCTTTGTTTTTTCAGGTAATGGACGGCCACCCTTTTTGGTCCCATTACCCCATTATAATTTTCGCTCTCCTTGCTCATACTCGGTGCCTCATTGTCTGTCTCTAATGTCACAACTGTATTATTTCCAAAAGGATCTGCAACTTGACGTTGCAGTGCATATTCAAGGCGCTTTATTTCACTGTCTAGCCATTCATATGGTCCTAAAGTTTCAGTCTCTTTCTCGTCATTAATAGGGCAATGAGATATTCCAGCTGCATTAATTCTTTTAGCAATGTCTATGCAAGATTCTTGGACTTGCACACCAAGATTCTTTCTATTTTCTGGTTCCTTCTGTGGACCTTCAGTGGCCGAACTCTTTAATGAGCTGTTTGTACCTTTGGGTGAGATCGCTGCTGTTTCTTTGCTCGCTGGTTCAGTTACCTCATGAGCTATGGCTTTAGGACTCTTAGGCTTACCTAATGACATTAATGTGGCCTTGTGCTTTTTCATGGATGACCGGCTTGTTCTACCACCTCTACCCTTGTATGGCCCAGCTGCTACATCGGTGATATCCATGATGCTTGGTAGAGAATCATCATTTTTATACCGATTGAAGCTGTAAATTTTTCTGCTTAAATGAGAATTCCAGTAGTTCTTTATCTCATTGTCTGTTCGTCCTGGTAATTGAGCAGCAATGAAAGACCATCTGGAACGATCAAAATCAACCACTGTTAACTCATTAATGCGCAAAACGACTATTGAAGTCAAAATATAACGAATAGATGAACTCTTCAGTACAATAATATTTAGAGTAATTTTTTTATTAATTAAGCTCAACGTCTTGACTTCAGTAATATTGGTTCTTAAACATTTGACTTTCAGATTGTTTGTTTCTTCATAAAAATTGAACGGTGGATCGTTTGAACTTTGAACATTAGGTGCTCTCATTAAGTCGCCATCTCTGTTATCATCGCAATGATCTGGGAGCTAGGGGTCAAATACTCTCGGCCCGCTAGAAAACCACGAAACGTGATCGAAACTGAGGTCATTGGTCCATTTGATGCTCGGACCAAACATGGTCCATGCAAAAATTGCCCCAGGATGGCTATAAAGCAAGCAGCAGGTATAATTAATACGCTGCACTGGATTGGTCGACAGTAAATTATTTTCCCTGTGAAATCAAGCTACTTTCTCTTGGTGTCGTTACCAAAAAGACAAGGTGCTTTAGTTATCAAATATAGCAACATCCAATCAAAATTTTTGAAACGGGATTTCTGTACAACAATGCGGTATAGCCAACTCTCTTTTGTTTTAGTTTCAAATTAATATATATATTTTAAATTTTTGAATTGTTTGTTTTGATGTGGTGGCATTAAGGAAATTTTTAAAATTAAAAAAATATTATTTTAATATGTTTTTTTTTTTAAAAAAAAATCTACAAACATTCTCAGCGGCAGTAAAACATGCCACTTGAAATCGAAGGAAAAAAAAAGTCTACATGTTAAGAGGGTTTTGGAGGATTTCTTTTTTCAAATTTCTATATAATTGCTGTTGTCTGTCATTGTTTTAAATAAAGAAAAAAGTTATAAATATAAAATGATATAATTAACCATTAATTTTTGCATTTGGTCATATATCTATTTGGATTTTGTTTTTGCCAAATACAAAGCTAAAGATGTTTTTATTTTCCAGAGATTGTTATGAGTTCCGAAAAGAGAAAAATCAAAAGTGCTAGTCTACTATCAAATTGACGACAGAATGACTTTTCTGAAATGTATCAGAATACATCCTTAATTGGAAGAAGTAATGGAAAAAAGAGACCAGTAGATAGAGCCTAGCCTTCCTGGAGTTCTTCCCCTAATTATTCCTAGCCTTACCCTTAAATTCTTGCACAAGAATTCCACATTTCTTACATTCAAGACCAGTTCTGATTTGTATAGGGACAACATTTGCTTGCTTTAACAAGAACCTAATCATGTTAAACACCATGCTAAATATTTCACTCGACCATTTTGTCGCTTGAGCCAAAACCAAGTGCGTGGTAAGGTGGAAAAAAAGAGAGGGAAAAATAAGAATTTTCCAAGTCTTTTCTCGTAGAGAGAACAATCGTAACAATGAAGATAAAATTGTGAACGTTGATTAAAAAAAAAAAAAAAGATGTCGAGCAATCGGCCATTGCTTTTCTTTGAAAAAGAAGTGGAACGGTTGATAAAAAAATTTAAACTCGCCTAACCAAGAATTGAGCTGATGAATTGAGAAAATAAAAATTAGTGGTAATGTGGATATGCGCAGAAGCAAATATAGAGGCAAGATTACCTATTACCCAAAGCATTATGCAACTTAACAATGGTCTCTTCCTCTTCTTTGGTTATGTTCCCTCTCTTCAAGTCAGCTCTTAAGTAGTTAATCCATCTTAGTCTACAGCTCTTACCACACCTTAATAACCCTTCAAAAAACCAAACTCTATCAATCATCAATATGGAACAGAGAAGGGGGGCAAAGCCATTTGAGATACGTACGTGATTCATGTAGAAGACAATCATTTCTTACCTGCATTTTTAGGTAGTGATTTCCACGAGCCTTCACCGTTGGCTAGAATGTATTTGGTTAAGACTTCATCCTCTTCAGCTGTCCATCTCCCTTTCTTTAGCCCTACTTTCTCACAGCATGGTGCTCTTCCCATGTCTACTCACCCTTCAGGCTTTCCTGACGAACTACTGATCACTTCCTGCGTTAGTTCCTCCTGTTGAGAGTTGGAGAAGGAGACTTGTTCGATCGTTTCTTTTCGAGAAAAGGGAGAGAACTGATTTGTATAGGATCGTCTTTTTTCCAAAGCTTTTGTTGTATATAGAAGCAAGTTTGGTGGAGGGAGAAATTAATGGTGATGTAGATACATGAACGGTGAAAGAACGTGCCACGTGCGTCGATCAATGACTAATTTATAGTCAAATCTCGATATACATTTTTTTTAAGCATTAAGGATCAAACTAGGATTTAGAGAGCAAAACGGAAAAGAAAAAAACAGCAATGACCAAGGCAAATTTCTTAACTTAATTCGTGATACAATTCATGCGTTGTACATCATGGGAATTATATTATTATTATTATTATTGTTGGAATAAGTTAGAATAATATAAATTATATTTTAAAATTTAAATTTTTTATTAAATTAATTTTTTAACATGATACCAGAGTTATGATAATCAAGCGGTCATGATTTTAAATTTTATTATTTTTATTTATTTGATAAAAATTAAGCACAATACAATATAAATCCGTGCAAGTTTTAAATGAACAAAAAAAACTTTACTTGAAAAAATATATCAAAAAATAATATAAATTATATTTTAAAATTTTATTTCACACTTAAATTTTTCAATTGAATTAATTTTTTAATATTAAAAAAAAAAGCCACTGCTCCAAAAGGAATGTCTGTATTCTCAAGAAATAAAATAAAAGAAGGAATATCTATAATCTAAGGAAGAATTCAAGCCTGAAGGGTGGGCTGTTGGAAACAGATGAAGCTGTCTGTTGCAAGAAGTGCCAAGTTTTGGTAGGACTGTGCCATGAGTCTATGAGACTGAGGTTTGCTTTCTATTTCCAGTTTTACCCCTCATAAGTTATGCAATTTACCTTGTCAGTTTGTTACAGTGATTTCGTTTCTTTTCTTCTTTTTTTTTTTAAAAGTGAAATAGTGATTTCGTTTTGCTAATAAATTCTTCATTTTTTCCATTTTAAACACAAATTTACTTTTCTTCTATCTTTTTTATTCTCCTCTTCTTTATTTTTCAAAAAGAAATATTTCTATCCGAACACAAATAATATAAATTTTAATAGGTTGACCGGATAAAGATTTTAATAGGTTTAGTAAGCACATAAAAATTTAATAATCGATATATTTTACAAGTTTTAGAATTTTAGCATGTGCTATGTTAATTTAGTTATTTTATAGTATAATGATATAAAATATTTATTCGAATTAATATTATAAATAGTTTTTTTCATGAAAAAAAGCTAGTTAGTGAATTAATAAATATTTATTTAATTACAAATTTTCCTTGTTTTATTTTCTTCCTTTTAGAATTCTTAAATAATTTTCTTTTCTTTTCTTTTAAGATTCTTTTTTTTTTCTTATCATTTACCAAGAAAACATTCAGTTTTTCTTGACAAATAGACATTTTATATATCTCCTTTAACTGTATGTAAGAAAAATTAATGGTGGATCTATAAAATAACTGAACTACCCAAATTTAAGAATATTAGGTATTTTAACCATGCCGAAGACAATTTAAGAAGATACGCGGATCTATATTAAACTTTAAAAGCATTGACTTTTTTCTAGTTCATCAATACAAAATGGTAAATAATCTTTTTTCATTTGAAAAACACAAAAGAATATATATAATTAGAACTACTGATTCAGTTGAATTAATAACTAGCAGATATATATATATGAGCTAGAGAAACAGAAAGTTTATAGTTATTGAACCATTTTATTTTATGAATAATACATGTATTCAGCTGGAGTGTGGATAACATATTTAAGATTTATTTGAAGAAAAAAAAAATATGTCGATGCACTAAATTTGGCTCAAAATATTCTCACCATTAAAGCCAATAAAAGCATGGCCAGAGGTTAGCTGAGCTGAGACATTATTAACCCAAAAAATACCTAAAAGCCTTCAAGTAAATACGGTGGACTGTTTCATTGTGAACTTTAATCGTTGTATTTATGGTTTTTCCATTTATTTAACATTGTTTAGGAGTGAATTTTAACCCCTTTTTTAGTTAAAATTTAAAAAATATTTTGTTTTGTTAAATTTTTTTAATGTTTTTTATTATAAATTTTTTAAAAATATTATTTTAATACTTTTTAAATAAAAAAATATTTTAAAAAATAACGGTGCTTTTAAATATCCTATTAACAAGAAGGTTTAGTTTTTATGGGATGGTTTTTTAACACAGTCCATTAATTGTACCTTCTTTTCCCTAGCACGTTTTATCCCTCCTCTTCTTTCTTTGTTTCATGCCTTCCCTTTACTGCTCTTCCCTTTCTTTCTCTATTTTTCTGCTGACTTTTTATGATTGTTAGAATTCTAGGGTTTATAGGATACCTAACTCACTTATTCTCTCTTTTTCCTCTTCTTTGACTGACTATAATTGTTAAAATTCTAAAATTTATGTTTTTTTTTTTCAAGTGGGTGATGGGCTAACAGAGGTGTATATATGAAACAGTTGAGCTGAGAGGTGAAGGAGAGGGTGAAAAGGAAAGAGATTTTGGCAGATACATATTTATGTTGTAGTTTTTTTTTTTTACTAACTTTGTGTTTAGGTAAGGTCTTTCATTCGAAGGAAATAGTTGAAAATATGGATTTATCAGAAATTATTAAAGTTTAATAAGAGTATTTAAATTCGACACACAAATTCGTGCTTCTATGGATTTAACAAATTTGAGAATGTCAACCAGCAACCCCATGTCTTGTCGATTAATTCAAGCCTTTTGGTTGGGCAGTTAATTTTATTAAATATATAATTAATTAAAATTCTGAAAACAGCTGGATTTCTTACATCTGATGGTTCGGATGTGGAGGTTCATCAAGGCTCAGCAGCCCAAAAAGGTGTGGAAAGCTCTGTGACAGGTGCGGACGAGCAGGAGTCGGATCTCCCATGTTAATGCTCTCCTACATTCCTTTTGCCCCATCTTGGCCACATCGCGATCTGCTCCGTTGAGCCTCTCCTCGGAGTAAAGGCTTGTGCTAGGTTTAATAGAGGTGTCGTCGCTGCCCTACCAGTTCTCCTGTTCTATTAAAAAAATTAAAAAAAAAGAAAAAGAAAAGTATTTAATTGCCATTCATTCTTGTCACAATTGATATTTGCTGCGGTACTCTACCTCCCGGGATGCATCGATCATGGTTGCTCGTTAGTACTTTCCCTTAGCACTAATCCTTTTAGAAAGATTTTTTCATGGTTAACCATGAGTTGGTAAAAAGCTGGGTCAAGAGATATGCTTCTTCTATGATTTCTGCTTCCAATTTTTTTGCCTAGTCACACATTTTAGGGCATGCCCTGTTATTAAAAGCCTTGTTCGAGAATAGAGAATTTAGTATGATGAGCGCAAACTATCAAACTAGCCTATAACACTCTCTTAAAAAAAAAAAAAAAAAAAG
>Ga0307514_10002344_pt1 | contig 19851 bp, 18 predicted proteins | sample 16_EM_MG_FD_203088 | JGI IMG/M metagenome (GOLD analysis project Ga0307514, IMG submission 203088) | Populus trichocarpa ectomycorrhiza microbial communities from riparian zone in the Pacific Northwest, United States - 16_EM | ecosystem: Host-associated > Plants > Roots > Unclassified | place... | reverse complement strand
CTTTCGTGCTTGCAATCCCCACGTATTTTGCCATCCGCTCCAAGCCAAATTGGGAGTCGACAACATAAAGATTGTGAACCAAACTCGATGCGGACACAGAGGAGCCTAGGTTGGTATTGAACAGTAGCACGGACCATGCCACCTTCGATAGATACGGCTGGAAAAAACCCGGATATGCCAAAGCCAGACTCCCAGTCAGTACAGCGAATTGCAAATACTGCAGACAGTCTCCAAACCCCGGTGTGACAAGTCGTAACATGTCATCATCCATACCATAATTCGAGCTCCATCGGAAGATATCTGTTGTTCCATTCCAAGGGTTGAAGATAGCCGCTGATATCGTTGCCAGTCCAACGAAAATGAGTATTCCCACCGGGGTCCACCGGAGTGCATTTGAAACAGCAGGGCCAAGGGCAGGAGTAACCTCAACCTTAACACATCCTATCTGCGTCGCTGCAGAATCCCCAGATATGATGACAAATGTATTTATTATGCTAGTCAGAGCATATGTATCTCTGAGCACTGTGGAAACCATGAATGATGGAAGACTCTGCGGGTATGAGGGATCGTTGACGCTGGTCAAATATCAGTATGCCGAAACAAAGCTTCATAGAGTTTCCCATGACAACGAACCTCAGACTTGTAACCGGTTGCATTGGACAGTGTGCGTTGCTACAAAACGGAACGAGGCCATTGTAGAGCTGAAATGTAAGAACATTCACCTTGGACTGGAGTGTTGTTTGTTTATCATTGTTCCAGGCAGGGTCCTGTTGAAGAATACTTCCGCCTGTCTCGTACTGTATGTCGCTTCTTTTGTATATCCTTTGATCCAGCTCCTGTTGCACTCCTTCAGCAAATATCTGATGCTTGGCGGTTGGATCCTCTACGGATTCTATGAAACCTGTACCATGTCGTCTAGCATTCCGTACTCTATCATCATCATACTGCCCGCTTACGAGCTCCCCATCCTCCCCACCAATACTATGAGCGGCGAAATCTGACAGCCATCGCTTAGTTCCAGGGGGATTTGCACTGGATCTCCCAGTGACATTGCCATAGACCGTAATATTTAGTGTATAAGGAAAGATGCTCACGTCGAAGATAGCATCTACTGCCAATGGGTGGAATTGCAAATGGGTAGGTGACTGTTGGACGTCCTCTGGAAGACAGTTCATGAAGGATGTAATTAGGGTTGCCGAGGCATGTGTTGTCAAAAGGGACAAAATTAGCAAGGGAAGAACCCCAAAGCCAGCATTCCCAGAGGAACCGGACATCCTGGATACCGAGGACCACCACCTATCATGAGGGCAAGGAAGGGTCGTCTGCGATGATAGTAGTATGGAAGAAGCACCTGCAGCTGGCTGCACTGAGAAACGTGATTTCGGTGAAGACGATGGAGACTCCATGACGGTTCCCCCGATCCCCCAACGATGCAACCCCCTCACTGTTACTGTAATTGACCTGAAAGGAACTGGATGATCAAAATTCCCAGTATTAGTGGCGAGGGAAGCAACAGGGACATGTCCAAAATCGCGTCCAATATGGAGGGGGGGCGAAGGAGTAAAAAAAACGGTAAGGAAATAAATTATCTCGAGAAATGTCAACCCAGTGTTGTGGTATGGAAGAACCGACGCACTAAACGTTGGGATGCACCTTTGTACCTAGTCTGGTTGCACGCCCTGTATCACGACTACAGACTCCGGAGCACAGGGCCTAGAATAGCCCACCAACGAACCTAACCAGTCCACTGGCAATGCTCATATATGTATCGTAACTATAAAAATGACAAATGGATGTCAAGCAAGGGGGTGCAGGCAGGGCGAGGCTTGCGACCAGAAAGTTTTTCAGGTGTGAAGTCCCCCAGAGGTCGTGTTATCGATTCAGGAGTCGGGAGGCCAGGTTCTTGCGGCTGTGCAAACACTGATAAGCTCGATATTTGAACTCCGCAACTAATAACGTTATAATGCACAAAATTCCGAGTGAGCGACGGGCCGAGCACACGATAAATTGCGATAAATTTTCTCGAACCACCACGTGCACGAGAAGGGCTGTACGACCAGAGTGCAGAGTGTGCATTACCCGAGATATATAGAAGCTTTGTTTTGTCCATCACCAAACCAAGCCCTTGAATGACAAGTCCCTTGCCTTGGGTACCGCATGCCAGGATCAATGCAACAGGGATACCCATGTCATGACCAGTAGAGTACATACCAATATATTGGGCAAAATGCCACCTCTCAGTGCCAGGGACATTTGGCCTATTTATAGGGCCATGCATCTGACCTATCTGGAGTGGAATCCTTTACAAACCAATTCACCATTGTGTTTAGAGGAGTTATTTATAACATGCATTTCCATAGGGACGGTGGAAGCCTCAGAAAGGAAAGGCTCTCGTATTCGGTATAACAGTGAATGGTCACGCGCCGCAGGCAAGTTACATATCCGAATCTCGATGTCTGTATTTTGTATCTATAATACAGCATGCGGTAATTCGTCCCTATACTGAGTACGTTCAAATATTTTGAGCTTCCGTGGCAGCAACGAAAGTTATATACAAGAATAGCTGCTGCGGATAATACGGTGAATAGACCAATATCAACTACTTGGTCTCAAACTGAAAGGGTAGAGATCAAACATAGGTAGAATGATACAATTATAGAAGACGCTTTCTAGATAGGATATCGTGCTGGGAAGGAATTGCCAACAAAAAATAAGAAATCGCCCCACCCTTAGTCCACCACTCAGGATACAATCACAATTTGGGCTCACCAAACCTCTTCTCAATCTGTTTTCCAAAAGTCATATGGTAATCCATATCAGCCCTCTCACCCCACTGCTCTTCTTTGACTCTTCTCTCTGCTTGTTCCCCATCTTCCGATCCCCCCGCGGCGGCCATTCCACCCCTTCCTATACCCTCAAGTACCCATCTCCTACATGTCTCAATCGCAATCACATGGCCGTCTCTTCTAGCGTCGGCGGTAAGCAAAACACCACAAATAACGTATCCAAGCCACCCAATCAATTCTCGGCCACCCGCGACCAATTCTTCCCGGCTGCGACCACCAATACGCCTTTCAAGCTGAGTCCATGAGGCCCAGGTCTTAACTTTGCAGCGCTCCAGTATCTCACGGTTGCCACCGGATGGCAAGTTATAGCCCATCCCTAAGTTTGACTCGATCCATTCGCCAACAACATTAAAGCCTCTTGCGCCTGATGCGGCATCTGTCCTGCTCAATAGAGCTCTGACCAGCTCCACAGCTAGGACGTTGGTCGTGCCTTCCCAAATTGATAAAACGTTGACATCCCGGTAAAGCCTTTGGACATTCATTCCACCGTACTCCTCATTTTCAAGGTAACCCACACCTCCAAGAGATTCCATGCATTCTCCCAAGACAGCTATCGAGGTCTTCGCAGTAATTGCTTTTGCTAGTGGAGTGATTACCCTGAAGAGAGCAGAAACTGCCAATGGCCCACCACTTGGGAGCAGATATTTTGGTGGTTCATTATCGACGGAAGTGGTGATATACTGCTGAGCAGAAGAGGAAACGCTTGGTGTAGCAGATATGTATTCTGGGTGTTCAACGAAGCCCAAGAGAGAAGTGGCAAAGAACGAAAGATGAAGGTTAACTCTGAAAATGGTCTCCAAATGAGATAGCGTCCGTAAGTGGAGGGGTATATGGGCAAGGGTTCTGTTTTGTGAAACTTTGCGTACTTGGGCAAAGGCCTGAGAAGATATCAGTAAATATGATAGTTAACGCCTGGAAAAGATGACGTTGCAGGAGTAAATTCTCACTTTCGCAATAGCTAATCCTCTTCTCATGGCGGCAACGGCTGTTACTGCATTATGCACTCTGGTGATATTGAGGATGGTACTTATAACTTTGATCCCTTGACCTTCCTCGCCGATCTATAGCGCTGTTAGTTTTAACGCCCGAAATCTCCGGTTTAAAATTTCCTACCAGCCAGCCCCTCATCCCTTCAAGCTCCATCTCCCCTGTAGCAACTGGCCTTGTCCCCAGTTTCTTTTTCAATCTGACAATACGAACACCGTTCCACTCTTGCTCCTTTTCATGCTCATCATGGCCTCCCCGATCAGATCCAACAAGTGAGTGTACCGATGGCCTTTTCAGTGAAGCATAGAAAGCACTCAAACCATGTGCCCCTCCTGTCTTGGCAAGTAAGATTGTCATATTTGCGTCAGTTGCTGAGGAGAAAAATTTATAGCCATTGATAACCCATGGTCCCAAAACACCACTGTCTCCTTCCCGTAAACCAAGCTCCCCCAATTCTTCATTTGTCAAGGGTGAGTACACAGCTACAGTCTCAGTGTTGGAGACATCAGAACCTCCTGGCCTTTCGGTCATCCATTGACCTGATGTCCATCGTTCCACATCATCTGGTCCCCCGCGGGAAATCAATTTCTCATAGGCCTCCTTGAACACTTCCTCAACTCCAGGTTGAGAGTTACCATAGGAAGATGGAAGATGGATAGGTTGGCCAGATAACGGGGTGCCTGGCAAACGTGAATGAGGGATCTTTCGAGATTGCTCATACAACAATCGCGCAGCACCGTCGGTCATGGCAAGCGGACAGGTGTAGAGTGCCGAAGAAGGCGAGTAAAGATAGTATCTAGTGGTCAAATAAGTAGCAAATATTTTCTAATCGAAAAGAGCTCCTTACTTTGCGAACTGCACATTACGGCTGTATGGACCAAAGTCGCCTTCATAGCCAATACCTACGACACTAATTCCGTAACTGATCAGTTTTATCTATGCCCAGTACGAAAGAAAAAAAATGATACTCTGGACGAACCCTTCTCTTGCTCCCCACTCTCCTAGCTTGCGCCAGCCCTCGCTCGTTTTCAGAAAACGGCCATTCTTGTCCAAGCCAGCCCCCTTTTTCCGCCCCCAAACGTCAAGAATTTCTTCTCTGGAGGGATTCTCGCTCTCGAGCCTGGGAAGGTTTCTTTCTGCATCCTCGATCCAGTTGGCTACCTTCTCTGAAGTAGAAAATTGAGCCAGTCGAAACAGATCCTGGTGAAAAGCACGAGATTCTGAGAGTTGTGATGGCAGGTAAACTAAAAAGGACTTTAGAAATTGCTAGTTACAATTGGATATTCACAACACGTACATGAAAGGATTCTCTGGAATGCAACATCATCTTCGAACTGGTTTCCCAACTTTGGCGGTTCCTGAAAAAAGCCAGTACTCGCACTGGAGTGTCTTAACCTTTGTGTGTGTGGTGACGATGGTGGTGACCTCGAAGCTGATGAACTAGGTGGAGGACTAGAACGGTCAGACATTGATTGAAGAGAACGTCTGCTAGACATCTGCTCTAGAGAATTTGAAGATGAACGATTTGTTTGGAGCAATGAAAGGATAAAAGTTGAAAGGTATTAGAAGGGGGCTGGTGAGGGGGTAGGTACGGACGGACACGAACCCCCGTGTTTGTTGTCAAGGCCACGCTTGGTCTTCTACCACCGACCCTTGCCACATTGCATCCGCAGTGCCAAGTACCACGGTAACTCGAAGATCTCGCCTCATAGCCCAAGGCTCCCTTCGGGGGAAAGGCGTATAGACTCAAAAAAAAAAAAAACTCGAAGATCTCGAGCCGACAACACTGTGCAGGAGGTTTCCCACAACTGGGAAGGTTCTTTCCCCAGAACTTGAGTATATGCATGCTGTGCACGGTACATTAGCCTCCTTCTCCGCTCCAAGAACTCAAGAGAGGGCATCGTGGGTCGGTGAATTCCGTAGATTATCCGTCGAAATAACGTAGTGTAGGAAAAGATTGGCACTTTGGTTCACAGTGACATGCCAGAAACTTGTCAAGATGAAGGGCTCAAATAACTCTCATTTAGAAAGCATGGATGTACAATTAATGGAGCAAGCAGCCGCGGAACTAGCCTGGCGGGCACTGCCCAGACTCTAGATATATACCAGGCTCAGGCTTTTTTGTTCTCGGGCTAGCGACCCTTGTCAAATAACGTCCTTCGGCTAGTTACTCGGTCCGTATTGGGCACAACAACTACAAAACCTTATCAGAGTTCAAAGACTCCATGTAAGCTACCTTCCTACCCCAATCACAAGCTATCACTTGTATTGATACCGCTCCAAAGATGTCCACATTTACAATCCTTTATTTCGCCGCCTGCTCGAGCTACACCTCCCGATCATCCGAATCTCTTCCAGCCCCCCTCCCGATCTCACAACTATATTCCGTCCTGGAGGAGAAATACACTGGGATTGCAGAGAAAATTTTGGGGAACTGCCTCATTACAGTGAATTTGGAGTACGTTGATATTATTGGTGGGGATGGAGTCGACAAGACGGAGGGGGAAGTGGTGATTCAGCCTGGAGATGAGGTGGCTATCATCCCACCTGTCAGTTCGGGATGAAGCATATGAACACGGCCATCATTGATCCACCTGGCTACTGCGCTCCTACCGTAATACCGGGGCCAGCCGTATGTTGGCGTTGTAGAGGAGCGAAGGCATGTGATGTAGATTGAATTTATGTAGTCTAGCAGGCACGAATTTATGGGATTATACCCCACTGCAGCAGCCGACTTGGACCAGCCATTGGAGCAATAGCCGCTGCTTCCCGGCATCATGCGACCTATAGCCATATCTACCCTTACTTCTCGCCTACGACCTGACTGATATGCGCCGGGGAATCACCCATAACCAGGGTACTGGGAGTGTCATGATTTGGTGAGCATAGCGCATGCATATGGAAAGGAGTAGTCTGGTTGCCCCCCGCCTCATAGCCTAAGGCTCCTTTCGGGGGAAAGGCGTATAGACTTAAAAAAAAAAAAAAAAAAGAGTCTGGTTGCCCTAAAGGAGCCGCCTCATAGCCTAAGGGGGGAAAAGCGTATCATATACCTACACTCAAAAAAAAAAGTCTGGTTGCCGTTGGAGTACGGGTGATTTTCATACTTTTGGAGAATATCTATCTTCATGGTGCGATCACCACGGCCCTTTCTCGCATTTTTCTCATACAGTTTTTGGGTCCGCCACAGTCGATATATGTAGCTCTAGTTTCCTTGGTCCGGCCTATTGTTCCATGGGCAAACTCAAACCTTCAAAGGGGAGAGAACGGGGCCGTCTCATAGCCTCTGGCTTCATAGACGTACAGACTTCAAAACTGGTTGCCCTCGCCTCATAGCCTAAGGCTCCCTTCGGGAAAAGGCGTGTAGACTCAAAAAAAGAAAAAGTCTGGTTGCCATCGAGGATATAGCCATAGCCTACAACTTCATGCATGTAGGCGGCACAATCTCCAGTGTCATTGTTGTTCTCGTCAGGTGAGAGAATGACTGATACGCTGCTCCCATGGTGATTATTTTCCTTTGATGATCCGGTGCCAAGCAGACTAGATGATCCCTAGTCTCGTGCCATGACGCAGAGATCTGTTCTCGATTCCCGTAAGCCCTCGCCTAACGTTTGTTATGCGGCTCTCTCTAAGACTAGGACCTGTAGCTTTTAGCACTGGCACCTGCATCATATATATGTGTACTAGTATGTGCTCATGAAGCAGACTTCAATTAAGATGCCACCAGCGAGGGACCACCCTGCTCTCGTGCTTCTGGTTCAACTGGGCACGGGAACACATCAGGCCCTGCATTAAAGAATTCCAATCAGCTATAAGAACCTGTGCGCTCATCACCCATGTCTTAGATAATAATAATGCAGACGGATAGTTCTCTAGGTCGCTTCTACCAGCCACGAAGAAAAGATGAACAATCAGCAAATTGCTCATTCTAAGTAATGTCCTCCCCAATTGTATGAAAGACCTTGGCACCTGTGGACCAGAAAAGTATGTTGCCCTAATCGATATCGATATATCACTACTAGAGAGCGTCAGACTGGTGCCGATGTATTGCCGGAGGAGTTCATAAATCGCAGCAGGTAGAGAAGCTAAGGACATCCTGTGAGTGGACAACACACCAATACCTACCTGTATCGAGTACCTATCTCCAGGTTAGGGCTCTTTGGGTCTGCAAGTGCTTGGGTGCATGTGCATGATACCGGTCTACATATGCGAGTGCAAAACGTGCGCACTTATACATGTAACGATAAGAGCAAATGTGCTCTATCAATTTATCGTGGCCCGCGATGTTTTGCTGGGGTGGTGGCTAGTCTCCATGTTGTGTAGTGCCTGTCGATCACGCCGTGCAGCCAGCCAATCGGGGTCCGCCTAGATTTTAGATGGAGTCTTCCCTTGCACAACCCTTCGAACATTGTTCGGCGGAGGGATATATGACTAGGGACATATTAGGTAGAGGCAACGATTTTTTCCCACTCAATTAATCGCTTCAGTTGGTGTTGGATAAGGCGGAGGATATAACTTAGGGTGCATCACCTGCCTACTAGTTATGCGAAGCTGGTCTGTGCCTCCTACTGTGCCTCTCTCTAGCTGGTAAGGAAGTGTGGTACATTGTAGGCTCCACTGCTGTTGACGTCCCCTCACCCCTTTATCCCTTTCCCAACTCCTGAGACAATATATATCACGCAAGAGGAACCCTACACGCCTCTTACGAAGCCGAGCCATCGAGCAATTGCAATTGGACTTCAACACCATCAATTTGCTGTTTGTCCTGCCAATAGCCGGAGCCGAAGACCTGGTTGTTTGCCAGTTACGTTTGTTTCTCATTGCCTTCAGTGCAAGAAAAAAACGCGGATACAAGCGTCATCGTGCATTAAGGGATAAAGCTCTGAATTGATTGGGTTGATTTTAGGATATCACTAGATACTTTGACACTACTCTTATCTAACTAAGGTGAGGGAGGCTCTACTAGTAATTACCACTTATCTCAAACCCCTTTTGATGACGAACTAACTTTGGCGTTTGTTGACAGAATCGTCTACCAAAATGCTCTCTCGCCTGTTTGGAGCGGAGAGTACTGTGAGTTCCAGATGGGACTTCATCACACCCCCTTTACTCGGGATTTCCAAGAGGGCTTGTTCGCACCCAATTCACACCATCGTTTGTATCGGTCTTCTCGCGAGTACGACATACGTCAGCATCCTGGAGAATTCGTTGTTTGAGGGTTTCGGAGGAAGTCGAGACGGCGTGGTGAACTTAGGGTACGGTAGGAAAAGTGTCATTTTAGAGGATGGACGATGGAAGGAAGTAGGACAGATCAGTGGTTTTGGGGTAGGTGTCACCTGGAACTTGCAGAGGATGCTTTGAGAATTAAATTCCTTTGACAAGTTCGGCAGTATTAGATTACTAAAAGGCTTAAATAGAAACAACCCAAGTTTGCCCTGTTGCCTCTCAGTTTCCCTACTTGCGGCAGTCCAAATTCTCCATTACCGACAATACCGACCTCACCAGCTGTCACACTGGTCTTTTCCAATGGCAACACACTTATATACTCGGTACCCTTCGAGAAAATAGGCGAGTTCGCGAACTCGGTTATTGAAATACCGGTTTCATCGCCAGAGGAGAATAAGGATACAAAGAAGTGGATTGTAGTAACTAAAGATGCGCGAAACTACCGGGCGATTCTCCAAGCGGGCATCGTAAATACCGTTCAAGAGATGTGGAAAAATTTCTGGGGGGTTTTGAACGTGGGTCTGGTGAAATCTCTCCTTGGAAATTCGTGACTGATGCTCGTCCTAGAGTGCGGATCCATTTGACATCGTCATCATGGCGGTAGCGTATCTCTCAATGCACCTGACGTTTCTCTCTCTTTTCTTGCAAATGAGACGACTGGGTTCAAACTTCTGGCTCGCCTTCACAGTATTGTTTTCTTCAACGTTCGGTTTCCTTTTTGCGGCAATTACAACCTACAAACTAGGTGTCCCTATCAACATGCGTCTCCTCTCCGAGGGCCTGCCATTCCTAGTCATTACTATTGGCTTTGAGAAACCAATTATCCTTACAAAGGCTGTTCTCAATGCTAGCATCAATGGCAAAGCCACCGGGGCCGGCGTTGGCAATGCCGTCAGTGATGCCGTTAAGGAAAAGGGTGCCCTTATCGTCCGGGATTATTTGATTGAGATTGGAATTCTCACTCTTGGTGTCTTCTCTGGTGTCCAGGGTGGATTGAGACAGTTTTGCTTCCTTGCAGCTTGGATCTTGTTTTTCGACTGCGTTTTACTTTTCACCTTTTACACAGCCATTTTGTCCATCAAGTTGGAGATCAACAGGATCAAGCGACACGTTGCCCTTAGGAAGGCACTCGAAGAAGATGGTGTTAGTCGTAGAGTTGCTGAAAATGTTGCTCGAAGCGATGACATCCGAAAAGCAGACATAAACACCTACACTAACGGGTTTTTTGGCAGCAAGAATACCGAGGTTGGAGTCAGTAAATTCAAGATTTGCATGGTCATTGGCTTTGTACTGGTCAATGTGTTCAATTTTGTCCGAATTCCCCTTGGCTTCGGAATGAAGCATGGAGCGTCAAACAAGCATGCAGGTGCAGTCCAGCCTCTGAAAACGTTTGGCTTAACTGCAAGCTTTGATGAAGTTAATGTCTGGAAGGTTGCTGGGCCTGCTCTGGAGAACTTGAAAGTCGCCTTGGCTGATGAGACCGTGGTATCTGTGCTGAAGCCCCTGGAATACATATTGATGGAGAAGGGATTTGACTACCCCTCAGTGGAAATTGTTGCTCCATTCCCATCACCGGAGGCATCCCAGGATGATACGCAGTTGGATGATCTCGGATCTCAGATCGAAGGTTTCCTCAAATCACTAGAGAACCCTATGTTGAGCAAATGGGTTGTGTTCGCCTTGGCTGTCAGCGTTATCCTCAATGCCTACTTATTCAATGCTGCGAGATGGAGTTTCGACAGGTCTGAGGGCTCTGCCTTTGGTACAAAAGAGCAGGAAAATACCAAGGTAGTCGAAAAAATTGTGACTGTCAAGTGTACTTGTGGAGGTGGTAGCGCACCAGCGGAAGTAGAATCCAGTGACGATGAGGGCCTTGTTATTGGCGGAATGCAAGCGAACGGTGTCACCGAAGAGTTATCTCGTACCGTTGCTGAATGCATTAAGCTGCTGGAGGCTAAGCGTGCAAGTGAGTTGACAGATTCCGAGGCCATTGAACTTTCCCTTCGACAGAAGATCCCAGGCTACGCTTTGGAGAAGGTGCTCGGTGATACCACTAGGGCTGTGAAGATTCGCAGAGCTGTTGTTTCCAGGGGCCCTCTTGCGTCTGAAACTGCAGGAAAGCTTGAGAACTCTCTTCTTCCATACAAGGGTTACGACTACAACCGTGTTTTGGGCGCATGTTGCGAGAACGTCGTTGGATACCTACCTCTTCCACTTGGCCTCGCCGGTCCTCTTATCATTGATGGAAGGCAATTTTATATCCCCATGGCTACTACTGAAGGTGTCCTTGTTGCGTCAACCTCCCGTGGCTGCAAGGCTATCAACTCTGGAGGTGGAGCTACCACTGTTCTCACTGGTGACGGTATGACTCGTGGGCCATGTGTATCCTTTCCTACTGTCAAGCAAGCTGGTGCTGCAAAGATCTGGTTAGATTCGGAGCAAGGGCAATCTACTATCAAGAAAGCGTTCGACTCCACCTCCAGGTTCGCTCGCCTTCAAACCATCAAGACTGCTCTTGCTGGAAACCTCCTCTATATTCGGTTCCGAACAACAACTGGTGATGCCATGGGAATGAACATGATCAGCAAGGGTGTCGAACACGCTCTCCATGTCATGTCTACACAGTGTGGGTTCGATGATATGTCGATTGTCTCTGTGTCTGGTAACTACTGCACGGATAAGAAGCCGGCTGCCATCAATTGGATTGAAGGCCGCGGGAAGGGGGTTGTGGCAGAAGCTATCATCCCTGCTGATATTGTCAAGTCTGTCCTCAAGTGTGATGTTGATGCCCTGGTGGAGTTGAACATCAATAAGAATCTTATTGGTAGTGCAATGGCCGGAAGTGTTGGTGGCTTTAACGCTCATGCCGCAAATATCGTCACTGCCTTGTTTTTGGCAACTGGTCAAGACCCTGCGCAGAATGTTGAAAGCAGCAACTGTATTACCATTATGAGGAAAGTGTAAGTTCTTGGAACCCCCTCCCTAAAAAAATGCCCTCTCCTAACAATGAATAGACTATCTACTGGCGCCTTACAAATTTCAGTTTCCATGCCTTCCATCGAAGTCGGCACTATCGGCGGCGGTACCATCCTTGAGCCTCAAGGCGCCATGCTCGACCTTCTTGGAGTCCGTGGCGCCCACCCAACAAATCCTGGTGATAATGCCAGGATGCTTGCTAGGATCGTTGCCTCAGCAGTATTGGCTGGAGAGCTCTCTCTCTGCTCTGCACTCACTGCTGGACATCTCGTCAAGTCCCACATGGCGCACAATAGGAGTCAACCAGCTACTAGGGTGAACACCCCCGCACCAGCAATCCCTGGGCCTGGGCCAAATGGTGCAGTTACAGCAGCGGCGGTCGCGGGGTTGGCTATGACGAGGATGAAGTAAAAATATCTTACTCCCAGCCCCGCGAATCTAGACTGGTGGTAGTATGGTTCATAATGTGGAAAGATGTGTGCAGACTTTTATATCCCATTTTTGTTCTTATTTCTTACGCCCTTTCTTTCCATCTTCCCTATTGGGTCGGGTTGGGTTTTGAACCCGTGTATCATTTTATAATCTCACTTTACAGTCTCTGCGTTGTGTTCAGAAGCCTCTTAATATCCCGCGTTGTCTTCTTTGGTTGTAGGTCACCAAGTTTCGGATTGGAATTGTGACAAGGTAGAAGGTGGATGAACGGTGGATATGGAGAATTGTCAGAATAAGCAGCCTAGGGATTAGTGCTTTCATGGTCATATGATCTCGAAATGAGGAAATTGGGGGGAATCAGGCAAAAAGGTCGTTTTCAATGTCCAGCCAATTGGGACTTTTTTTTTTTTTTTGCCCTTGCATTACAGCATGAGAATACGTGTGTACCATGGATGAGTAGATGGATGGGATGAAGGTATGTTTGTTTTGTAATGAATCAAAGAAATCAGTATATGACAGCCTGTGTCTCCTGTAAAGCGAAGATGTTATGGCTTCTAATAGATGGTCTGGTATGGAGAAAACTTTATCCATTCTAGACGCTTCAATTTGATATATAGATGCATGGATATCACAAGATGAGCAATGCCTTGTTACTAGATGCACCCGAAAGATTCTCCCCAACGAGAAATCGATGGAATTGGCGTTACCCTGAATTCAGCGTCGTTTCTGACATCAGTAACAATTAAACCCCATTCCGAGCTGTAAGAATACAAGCTACGAGTTGGTGCGGAATTGTAGCGGAGGGCCTATTGGAAGCGGAGAGAAGACAGGTAAACACGAGAGTTTATTGATGCTTGGTGTAGTACTCGAGAGGGCTTAAACACTGCTGATACTCTAAAAAACAGAATTCTAGAAAATCTAGCGCTTATATCCTTCATTTGTTTTAACAATTTGCCATTTGGGGATAGACTGCACTTTTCCCGGCTTGTAACATATTTGGTTTGTTGGCCAACACCTCACGTGGGCGGCTCCCATTGTCACGTGGATGCGGGGACGAGCAACATCGCAACCCCTACTATTCGAGTACAATTTCTTGATGGCCGAGTGATTCTAGCTGCTACTGAGCTCCTCCTATGTAGAGTCCTTTTCCTCTTTTCCTCTGCCCTCGCCCTCACCCTGGCCTGCAGTCTGCTCTCTCACCCTCCCTTTTCCTTGGACCCCCTCTCTTTTCCTTGGACCCCCTCTCGGGCGACTCTTGCCTTCACATTGTCTACCTTCTCGAGCAAGACATCGATGTATGGTTCCATAAGAGTACCTTTCAGATGCTCCTTCACTTGGCAACTCCCAAACTCCCTCAGTGCTACCAGAACGCTTTCCCCCTTGAGGGCCTGTTGTGTTATGGATTCTGGGATAGGTGCCGGGACACGAGAGCGCGAAGAGGGCGTAGCAGCTGCTCCCCAAGTTCATAAAGTGACAGTCCATTCCCGTGACTCAAATCACCTTCACCATCATAGTCCTCTTGCTGTTCAGGGACTGTTTCCTGGAAGGGTCCCTGCCTGGGCATGTGGTAAGCATCCCTGGTATCAAAGAGGACGGCGCTGGTTTCTCCCACGTATTCAAATCGAATGACCAATTCCCTTCCCTCCCTGTCAACTGCCATGATGCAACCTTTCCCCCATACCCTATCGCTTTAGATTTACCTCCAGATTTTTGAGCCTGCAATCTGACCGTCTGAAGTAATGGAGTATCAGTGTTTGAGCCACTTGTGGTATCTTTTGAAATATATCGTTCGGTAGATCTCGAAGAGGTGAGTGGAGTGTAACGTGGGAGGGCTGAGAGACTGCGCCCTGGCTCAGTCCTTGTGCTAACACACCGACAGTTGCCGGAGTCTGAGGTGTTAATAGCGTCAAAGATGCATCACTACTATGAATCTCACAAGTTGCAGCTCCATAAACCTGCTGATGGTGTTCAATATTCAGATAGTTCGTATCCCCTAAGGCCCGGAACTTTTTTAAGAGTGTGGTATGAAGTAGTGAAAGGGTTGACATGGACCTCTCCACTATCCTGCCTGGACAGCAAAACCAATGGGTCTGGCTCATTAGGCAGTGCCTCAGATACTCATCCTCAGAGTTTCCACAGTATATCTGCTAGGAAGTTTCTATCCCAACTTGGCAGTGTGATTTAGGCACCCTGAAGGATATACATACTTCCTCCGGTAAACCCCAAAGCAATCCCGCATTCTCTGACCTTGAAGGTTATATCCAGCCTCTCCAAATACAGAATGTGGTGTAATTGAGCTAAGTGGCGGACCCCAACCCATATTCAATTGCTCCAACAGTATTAGCCACAGTATGCTGGATGGTAGTACCCCAGGTCTGCTTTCTCCAGTCAAATGCCCAAATGTATCCCAGAGGAGGGAAAGCTTAAGAAGGTGATAATTCCTGAGGTCTAAAAAAACCGGTGATGGGCTTATTAGGGACATACTTTTGCAAGCTCCTTGGGGGCAGCCTTTCCTGACCTTGCGGAATGGAGAAATTGTATGAGAGGCATCCTCTAGTCGGGGGCATATAGCGAAGTCTCTTTCAGTGGAGAGTACAATGCACTGGTATTCTTTGGGAAGTGTGCATGCGGAGAACATTCAGTTTTGCAACATGTCCATTCAGGACCTAAGTGAGTGGGGCGTGCCTGAGCTATCGCCCAGATATCAACTATTCTATTTGAAAGGCCCACCTCCGGCATGCCAGCAGGTGAGAACGTCAAAGTGGTGATCTTTGGGTGTTAGCCCCTCTCATTTGCTGAGGCTGGACACAAGAAATTTGGGGTAAAGGCTTTGCTTTCAAGGTCGTAAAGATGAATAGTTGAAAGCGAGGTAGAAGAAACGAGGATAGGAGCTGTGGGATGAAATGCGGGATGCTCTATTATACGTAGATTGTCTGTCGAGAATCCCTGTGTCTGACTATTTTCCTCTTCCTTTAGGATTTCCTCAATCCGACTCGGCTTCACTACACCTTACACCTTGCTCTCGTTCATTGATAGCCTGCAGAGCAAGCTTGAAGAGGCTAGGATAATTCCTGACCATAAACGTAGAAACCAGCGAAGCTTCAGAATCAAAGCCTAGACAATAGGTATATCTTCCTGTCAATCCCGTCAGTGGTTCGGCTTGGTCTGGGATGCATGGAGCTGTCAACCTCTCAGACTCTTGAGCTGCGGGATAAATGGAAATCACTGCCTTCAGAGGCATATCCTGTGACACTGATCCTATGTCAATCATCGGTCAGTAGGTCTTATCTGTTCTAGATTTTGAACGATCTCGCCCTCCACTTGTGCAGCAGATGAGGGCTCTGGAATTAGAAGCTTCCTGAACTTGGCAATTACCGTACTGTACATGTTACCAACAGGTATATGCGATAGGAAGGGTTGGGGATATAGCCTTGCATCAGACTGGAATTTTTCGAGGGATTAAATACGTGATGTTCCATGAGGTGGTGGCTCATATAGCCAGGTACTCGGCGGTTGCACCTGATTGGTGGAGCCATCAATACAAGCAAATAAGCACGGAGTAAGTACTTTAAATTGACGGCTGCACGTTGGGGCATTACCTATTTAGGCACAACCTAACTTCAGTTAGAACCAGGAAACTGCAGAAGTATCATGGTTACTGTGCAGCAGCTCTTTATGGGGCGGTTTTCTGTAGCTTGCGATGATTATATATGCAACTGACATTGGCGTAAAAATAGTATGTAGGAACCTACAGCCTCTGCCATTTCGACCGCCAATCCGGGATCCATGTCTGCCCCGGCTTTAGATTGGTATAAAGGATCAGAGCACCTCAAAAGGGAGCCTGAGAGAAAACCGTCTCAGTCCTGTTGAAGTGTCTTCATGATCGAGAATCGAATTCTGCAAACACTGGTAGGTAGGCGCATCCAGATGGGTTCCCGGCACTGGATCAGACCCTAGAGTACCTATACTCCGTACTAAGTAGTGCTGCATCATCACTGCTCGCAAGTTTCGATATATGTAGTATACCGTGATGGCCAGAACACCAGCCATTGCTTTTTCGGCTCCTGAAAAATTAGCAGGGGCTTAGACCTACGAGGGATGCAGCTTACTTGCCTGCAGGATGCAGGCTTTCACTTTGCTTTGTTCATGATGGTTTTGCTTGTACCGGTATGTAGGTAGAAAAACGGGAAAAGGTCGTGTTATGTGAGTGCTAGGGCTACCTAGTAGTGCGCCGCCGTCTCGCCTCCAATTCTGAGATGCCCAACGGTGTCGATCATTAGCTTGCTTGTTGGGTGGCTTTCTATGTACTGTACGCTCGGAGGTAGTCTGGTTGGACGACCCCTTCGAAGAGGGGCTATTTCCCTGAACGAGTCAACTTGGAAATACTCTGGATACCTTACACACACATCAATTCAAGGACCCAGGCGGCAGTGGATGTTCGTAATAAGAGTCTGGGGTCTGCACACTCCTCTCTCCTCTGTGCAACGCTACGCCCACTGCCTATCTAATCGTCGGGTAAAACCCCCTCCCCCGCTGGCCGTACCCTGCGACACACCCCTCAACATAGAGTCTCGCGTGCTCCCTCAGCACCCACCAGAGAACGAGCACGTCTTGTTTCCAATAATCACTCGTTGTGATTGGCTCCTCGAGATACTTGTGCGAAGGTAAGGGAAGAGGGAAATCCCAGCTTTGGCACCCCTGTTGATCTGGCCAAGCGGGCTTCTAGAAGGCTAACCGAAGCTCGTCCCCGTTGCTCACGCACAGTACGTTTCGATTCACATACATGCATCATAGCTCTCGGACCCACGACCTCAATAATCTTATCTTTTTGGAATAATTAAATCGAAACTCGGCGGACCTGGCCACACGATCGACAAGCTTTGGATAAGAAGGGGAAAAACACAACTTGAAGCGACCGTGAAAGGGAGAGCGGCATAAGAATTTCAGCGCATCAGTTCTGGTCTTGTGGGTAAAGAAACAGTGTGTAACAGATTGGAATTGGATCCTCAGCATCACCACACCGTTGTTGTCAACTCGAACCTGGTAAGTACTGGTGCCCCCATTCAAACCGCCATACGCCGCACGATTTTATGCGTTGACTGTTACTTTAGATGCGGAACAAACAATAACTTACAAACCTTCTCGATATAGCTTCTGGTCGACGTACTACACAAAAATGAAGATGCATCGCCGGCATAGAATGTCACTGTCGTCACCACCGCCCTCATCCACAGGTGCAGAGCAGGATGCTAACGCTATTGAAATGCTTCGCTCCTTTGATTCTGCGACCAACCCAACGAAGCCTATCCGTCCATCACCATTGACGACACAAAATGGCATGCCTTTGGATTTATTGGAGCGCCTGCGCTCATTCCCTCTCTTCCAATCAGCTCCTGATTCGTTCCTCACAGCTGTTGCAAAGCACCTACGCCCTCAAACTCACTCACCACGGGATTATATAATTACTGAAGGAGATGAAGCCAAAGCAATGTATTGGCTAGTTAGGGGAGTAGTTGTAGTGACGTCCCGAGATGGGGAGAGCACATTTGCAGAGCTAAAGGCAGGCGCATTTTTTGGCGAGATTGGAATATTAATGGAGATACCCCGTACAGCAACCATCATTGCAAAGAGTAGATGTTTATTAGTGGTATTGAGCAAAGAAGCTTTGCGCCTGGAAATGCCTAAATTTCCAGAAGTGGAAAGGGCAATAAGAGATGAAGCGGATGAGAGATTGATGCTGCTGAATAAGAAAAAGCAAGAGAGGGAAAGCTCATCGACAGGTGGGATTAAAAGGTCTGCAGATGGAGACGTCAGAATGGCCGAGACACCCGAGTCGCATCATAATGTGACCGGCAATGGAGGGCAGGCCGGAATAAATCCCGCCAGTGAGTGGATATCGAATTCTGCACTAGAAGCTGGGATGGTATACGTCCGTCAACTGTTGAAGGAGCTTCCACTGTTTGCCAGTCTACCCCCAGATGTCTTGCATTTTCTTGGATTAAGCGCTCAACCAAAAACCTTTGCTCCTTTCAATACCCTTGTGCAACAAGATTCAATGGGGCGTGACATTTTTTTCATTGTCAGGGGCGAAGTTGAGGTTATTGACGAGAATTCTCTTGATCCTTCAAAAAACAGAGTCAAGGCACGGCTGAAGAAAGGGCAGTATTTCGGTGAGGTGGCAGGCTTGTCGTATGCACCGAGACGGACTGCCACTGTGAGGAGTGTGTCATATGTTGAATGTTTGGTCATAAGTGGAAATACCTTAGCAGAGTTATGGACGAGATGCCCCCCAGAAGTGCAGCACCAAGTGGAGATGACAGCCAGAACTCGATTGGATGGGTGTCCTGAGAATATATTGATGAGTGATGCGCCGCCATCAGCTAATAGGTCAATGGAAAATCTGGATATATCGGATACTCCTCAGCTGACATTAACCCGTCCATCCTCGCCTCTGAAAGAAACTGCACCCAACGACGGAAATAGGCTTGTTGTAGAACCGTTCGACCCTGACCCATTCCTATTGTCCATGGACTTTGATGAGGCAGTGAGGTCCAAGTCCCGCCGCGGGTCATTGGCACCAAATCCAGGGCAGCAAGCCCCAACCTCTCCTACTTTAAGGACAGTTTCTCCAGGATCACCTGAGGCGCCGAGCTTCTCAAATCCCTTTTCGAGAGCTCCACCCTCTCCGTCGAAACTCAGCAAGCATGCTACAGCTCCGCCAGAACATAACACATCTGTCAAGCGTGCTCGAATACTCTCACGCAAGCCCTCCCGGTTCAATATAGGCTCATTTAGAGACGACATACTGATTGAGGTATTCAAAAATCTGGAACTCCATGACCTCATGCGCCTACGACAGGTTTCAAGCCACTGGTCTAAGCTCCTCACTACAAGCCCAGCTCTAATGAAGGAGTTAGACCTCAAAAAATATAACCGTCTTGTGACCGACGCAGTAGTCACCTCGTCGATAGCACCCTTTGTTGGGCATCGACCAGAAACTATTGACATCAGCAATTGTTTTCATTTGACTGATGAAGGCTTCGTATGCCTTGCTCAAAATTGTGGCAAGAATGTGAAAAAATGGAGGATGAAGTCAGTTTGGGATATCACTGGGCAGGCTATACTCGAGATGTCGAACCGCGCAAAAGAGCTGGAAGAGATTGATTTGAGTAATTGCAGAAAAGTCAGCGATACCCTGTTGGCGAGGGTTGTGGGGTGGGTGATACCTGACTACCAGGCCTTGTACTATGAGCAGCAGCAAACATACCTTCAGCACCGAGCAGCTGCCGTAGCCGCACAACAGCAGCAACAACAGCAACAGGCAGCAGCAGCAGCGGCTGCTGGAGGACTTACAAACGGTCACGGTGCCCAAAACGGTGCCTCAAAT
>Ga0307514_10002343_pt1 | contig 19863 bp, 24 predicted proteins | sample 16_EM_MG_FD_203088 | JGI IMG/M metagenome (GOLD analysis project Ga0307514, IMG submission 203088) | Populus trichocarpa ectomycorrhiza microbial communities from riparian zone in the Pacific Northwest, United States - 16_EM | ecosystem: Host-associated > Plants > Roots > Unclassified | place... | reverse complement strand
AATGTCAACAGGCAATTGCAAATCCATTCTTGGTTCGCTTTCCCAGTGTCCTCCTGCCTCCCGCCCTGAATTTTCCCACCCCATTGTACTCTGTACCCTACCCTACCAACTGCCCTGCACCACCACCCACCACCACCCATCATCTCCCACCACCACCTCCTCCTCCCACATCCCCGTCTTCACGTCTCACCCTCCAATCAAACCCCACCCACCACCATCCTCGCTCAGATATACATCCAATACTTAATTCACACCTCTACCACACCGCCTCCCCCCACCCCACCCCCCACCCAATCCAAAAATGCTTACTCTGTGGGGCCGTATTCTCACCCGTACCGCCGGCCTCAATGCCCTCCAATCCTTCCCCGCCTACAAGGCCGTGATCCCCATCGGCCAGTTCATCCCCAGAGGTCTTGCAACTGCCACTGCTCCCAAGAAGGCAGTCCGCGGTGCAACCGTCACCAAGAAAGTCATCTCCACCAAGGCCACGAAGGCTCCTGTCAAGAAGAAGGCAGCTACCACTTCTACCAGCAAGAAGGCAGCCCCAAAGACTGCTGTTCAGAAGAAGAAGAAGGGCAACCCTGTCAAGGGAGCTGCCGAGAAGCCTGTGAGGAAGCCAAAGAGAACTGAAGAGGAAAAGCGGAGGGCCCATATCAAGTCCCTCGTCGAAAGAGCACTTGATCCACCCAACCGTCAAACTTCGTCCCCCTGGGTATCCTTCCTGAAGGAGAAGTTTGATACTTACAAGGGCTCCAAGCAAGGTGTTGGATCCATTCTAGGGAAAGAACATGCAAATTGGGCGAAGGAGTATAAGAGCCTGACTGAGGCTCAGCTGGAGGTACGTATACTACCCCAACATACCACAAAAAATACTCACTAACCCCTTCCTCCTTGCTTCCTTCTAGGCCCTCCACGAACGTGCTGTATCCACGAAGGATGCTAAGCAACAAGCCTTTAACGCCTGGGTCGCAAAACACACTCCGGCTCAAATCCACGATGCTAATCGCGCTCGTGCTGCGCTCCGCCTAATCAAGGCTAAGTCCGACCCAGTACCATTTGGACTGAGGAGCAAGCCCTTCGCGGCTATTCAAGATGATAGATACCCTGTTCGAGCAAGGTCTGCCAATGTCCTCTACGTGAAGGAGAAATTTGCCAATCTACCCAAGGAAAAGAGGGTCGATGCTTTGCCTACCCTCATGAAGGAATATACAACTTTGCCTGAGGCAGAAAAGCAGGTATGTTCCTTTAGTATCAAAGACTGCTGAGACCATACTCACATAGACGACTTTTGTTATAGAAATGGAAGGAACGCGCCGCCCAAGATCTCGTTAGGTTCCACAGAGAGTTGAAGAGTATTGGTATTGAGCCGACCTCTTAAGAATCTCTCCCATGTGATAAAGCATAAGTTGAGCGGATAAAGCTCGACATATGACAAAACTGGATGAAATAAGGGTAACTGTAGTGATGAAAATGGATTACGGATTTGTATTTTGATGAGAATTCCTCCTACGGGCAATACATTGCCATTCATACGTATTGTCCAAAGTAGCTCTGCTTCAAATAATTTGCACGATTACTTGGCTTTACGTGGTGATCTCTACTCTGTAGCACAATTTGTATCATACTGCATACTGTGGCCAGTGATTTCACACAAATTCAGTGATGGTGATCCTCCGACTGCTATTTTAGGTAGGGAGTGAAACCCACATGCATAACGTGCATAACAGCCCACCTTTGGACGTGACACATATAAACCAAAATGTTCCTCCCAAAAAGCAACAAAACTCTTCCCATACTAATCCTTCACCACCATCCACAGGCTCCCACAAAAACACATCCTCTGCATGCTAACCAACCAATTGCTCGTCTGCCTGCTGGTTGTAAAATCTTCTGTGACACTACAACACCGTGTACACTGCCTCAGCGGCCTTCCCTCCGCAATCTCCGTTTTCCTAATTGCATCGATCTTCCTACTCCTCCTGGCCGCAATACTCTTGGCATCGTCATCCAGGCCCAGCCAGCTTAAATCATGAAAGTACAAATTCGCCAGATCCATCTCGCTCTTCATTAGCGCCTGAGCATCACGTAATAACTTCTCCACCGCAGACCCAAGAACAATCGGGATATCGTTATTGATGAAGATATCCCGTTCAAATGTGAGTCGCTCAATCTCTGTGAGCGTATAGTACGCGGCGCTGCACGCTGTCGACACCTCGCCAATCATTTTTTCAAACTGAGGTAGTCTGATGGGCGAGGCGTCGAAGATTGCCTTGAGGCTACGAAGGATTTGGAGGTGGTTTTGTTCGGCTTGGGTGCCCGTGTGCAGGAGGGATTGTTGGGCGGAGATGTGTGCGGCAGCAGTGGACTCGGTTTGCCGGAGGCCACGGGAGTTGTAGCGTGTTAGTACGCGGGTGCCGCTGCAGAGGAGAACGAAGATGGCGGGAGAGTTGGTCCTGACGGCTGCAAGTGGGGGTGAGTGGGCCGGAGGGCAATGTTCAGGACACTGGAGTCATACCTATATTTCGTACGTATTCTCGGTCACTAGCCCTGTCTCCTACTGCCCGGGCAAGCTGGAATATATCATCGACTATATATGCTATTAAGTCCATGGACCATCGCGATATCCCGAGGAGGGGATGTATGCTTTCTGCATCGCAAATCAGGAACTTGTCACATTGCTACTTATTGGATTTGAAACATACCTATTTTGAGTTCCTCGCCTCGCTGGAAGGTGTTAATAGTAGTCCCAAACCCAAGGGAGGCGATTCTCAAATGTAGAAATATCCATGCTAGCTTGGCTTCCAATCTCATTGGAGAATTTTCCCCCTCATTATAAACAGATGTTTGGAGACTCAAGGACCTCTGAAGGACGGGATTCCTAAACAGGCGCTCATTCGGTATTTCTGAGGTGAAGTCCATCTTGAGGCTGAGGGCTTTGTGCACTTCCGTGATCAAAGCTTTATTGAAATCTGCTTGGAAGTCAGCAAGAATGGCGGCCCAAGGTGAAGAATCGAGGACGAACAATCAGATCGTAGCGGCCGTATTACCATCAATACATCATCATTGTTTACCATATTGTTGCATCCAGAGGCATGAACGTGAGCGAATGCAACAGCTGCAGCAGCAAAGTTTACTAGAATCAAGAAAATTAGTTGAGTGACTCCAGTATGCGGACAGAGCGGCCTTTACCTGAGTTCACCTTCGGGTCCAGGGGACCCCTTTGATACTCCATTGACACCATGTTAATGTTACCGTCTGGTAAAGAGGTAATCATGACAGTCCCATTAGGTGATAATGATACTCCTGTGCCTTTCATCCAAGTTAGAATAAGTATGAACGAATAGAGGTATATAATCAAGGAACAGCGTACATATGTCACCTGGGATGGGTGTTGGGAAATCGAACCCGGCATGGACCATATTGTACACCACATTAGCATTGGACTCATGATAGCTATTGGGCTGCGGAGTAAACAGCTTGAGAGTGCTCCTGTAGAGGCTTTCAGCTTGTGTTTCCCCTCCATTTCTTCAGATCAAATTACCTGTCTCTGGTTTGTACAGACCCATCAATGCAAGCGAGCTTAATATCAACGCAATATGGTAGATGAGTAACGCCAATGATAATATTATCAATCAACAAATCCTCAGGTATGCGGTAGAGCTCAAACTATGAATGTGTAAGCTATTCTCAAAATATAGATTCCATGGAACGGTAAGGCGTACCTCTTTGGTATTCGGTGTACTAACACTACCCCTCCGAAACCCTAACTGGTCGAAACTAGGGTGTAGACTGCCTTGGGTTTCCCGCAATATCCAGCGGACAATCACACTGGAGGGGGTAGACATGTTCGTTACTGAATATACTGCCAGTATAGTGGTGGGGAAGTACTGATTAACACTGGGGCCACTAAACGTTGGAGGCATTACCTCCAAGTGAGTAAGGAAGGCTTTCGACATATCCATATTGGGTATCTCTGCTGGGCTGGCCAAATTCTCCACTTTCAGGCGCTTGACAATAAGCCTGACATTATTTGGGGGTACAGGCGGCTGCTGGGGATTTGCCTGCGGTGGCAGGTTCCAGTCGATGGATATTCGATATACCTTGAGCTTCTTCCTCAAGGTATATGCGGCAAGTATTACAGTGTTGTCTGCACTTCCAGTATCATCAACGATTCTGTCGTGGCCCATATCTCAAGAAGAGTGAGGTAGTACCTTTATCTGAAGAGAATGATGCATGAGAGTACAGGTCTTCTACTGATACACACCCTTCAATCTCCTGTGTGGTTTCAAAAAAGCGGTTCTGGTCTCCTTGATAGTATAATTTCAACTAATAGCACCCTCGGTATTAGCATGTTAACTAATCTCTGTCAGTTGCGCCTGCGTACCGTTCCTCCTCGTGTAAGTCCTAGACAAGCCGTCTTACTCTGTGGGTGGTAAGGAGGTAGATTCTTCTGCTGCACTGCAGGATATCGCCAGCCCTTATCATCATTCACTGCCGGGCGAAATACTGCGTACTACAGCCCCAAGCATGAGCACTTATCTGCCACCAACTCACACAATCGACCCATGACCGACCTGTTTCTCTGTATTTACCCACCAAAATCCCACCAATCCACCCAAGTCACCCTCCTGGTCTGTGAACAGTGCTTGGTAATAATGTAGCACATTAACGGACATATAGACCGTAGAAAAAGAAACTCTCCCCAAAATGTCGATAATAGCAAGCTCCGTCCCCATTGCATTCCATGATATATGTGCGATCTGTTGGCCATCATGAGCACGTACTACGTGGTGAACCGGGTATCCTTCAGTGAGTATCCATTTCCCATCCTTGGGATTGCACATTATGTGTCGGGTTTCCACTCCTGTCCCATCAGGCGTGACATATGCTATACAGCCTAGCTTGGACCATGATATTAACCTAGAATGGCAAAATTAATGTTTGCCCGTGAATCATGAAGAAGTGTGAGGGGAGCTCACTGGTTGCATCCATAGAGGCGTAGCTGGTCCAATTTCCCCTGCACTACTCGTGGTATGGGTTGAGACCCAAACTCATCATCACCCATCTTCAGGTCGCTGTAGCCAGCTACAGCTCGCTATTGCTTAATATGAAAGCGATGTAATTCTTACAGATGCCAACTCGCACAGACTTGAAAATGGGATATGGGTATCAAATGCAAGGGCTCATACGTATTTTGGAGGGTTAAGTGTAGGGATATATGTTTATATATGGTCTCTCAAAACGTCAGTAACCAGTTATATCACGTGGGCTTGGCACCGCCCTTATACATATATATACGAGACCAACTATGGCTCAAGAAGAAAAAAAGCCTACCATATATACTGTAGACTTTTATGTATTCTGATTAAAGGTTTTCTCACCAAACGGTGCATCTCTGCATACTCATACATATGCTACATCACAGTTACGGAGATCATGACCGTGGGGCAGGGACTGGCCCGGGAGTGAGAGAGGCACCTGGCAACAGGAGGCTGCAGTCCATCGTCATAGTCTAGATAGGCTGAATACGATTAATGAATCCCCCCCAAAAAAAGATCATGACCGTGAAATCTGTGTTCTGAATTCTTGACGTCTATAAAAGCGTATAAAGCGCAAAAAAACCAGACACGAGGAAAGTTGAATAACCTGTGCTGCGCCGTAACCAGACCCAATCCGCCGAATTTGTGTTGAAAACCCCAAGAGACCCAATTTTGTTGAAAAGACACCCTAACGCGCCATTGCCAGTCATACCTATGAGTTTGACCCTTACAGCTGCCCAAGTTCTCAAACTATCGAGTGGACGAAGTTGAAGTCGACCACGCGAGGTAATCATAGTATCAAGAAGTATGAGACCTGATTAGACAGATGAAAACTCCAACGAGGTAAAGACAATCATGCTTGCTAATAATAGAAAAAAAAGAGATATCGAAAAGCAAATCTTAGGATATGTTGCTAAATTAGAGAATGAGCGTCTTTGGCTTCTCCCAGGCGAAGTTCTGGTTGGTGAAGTGACCATTCTTCGCCGTCTGGAAGTATATGGGCTTGGCCAAGTCCAGCTCCTGAACGATGACACCGGGCCTCATGTCGAAATTCTTCTTGATGATGGCAACAAGCTCCTCGCTGGTCTTCTCACTAGTACCATAGTGCTCAACGAATATGGACAGGGGCTCAGCAACACCAATGGCATAAGACAATTGGACGAGACACCTGCGGCAGAGCCCGGCGGTGACCAATGATTTGGCAATCCATCGGGCAAGGTAAGCAGCGGACCTGTCGACCTTGGAGTAGTCCTTGCCAGAGAAAGCACCACCACCGTGAGCACCCCATCCTCCATAGGTGTCAACGATGATCTTACGGCCGGTGAGACCAGCGTCACCTTGAGGTCCACCAATGATAAACAAACCGGAGGGTTGGATCTAATGCGAATCAGTACTAAGTCGGCATATATCAAGTCATTATGAACAAAGACTCACATGATATTTGGTGCCAATAAGTAGCTCGTCCGGAATGACCTTCTTAACGATTTTCTCCAGGATCTCCTTCCTCAAGTCCTCAGTGGTGATGGTCTCGGCATGCTGTGCAGACACAACAACTGTGTCAACACGCTTGGGGACTACGGCACCGCCGTCGTGGGCATACTCGATGGTGACCTGGGTCTTGGTGTCTGGCCTCAACCATGGAAGAGAACCATCACGACGGGCGGCAGCCATGGCAGCGTTGAGTTTGTGGGATAGGAGAATAGTGAGAGGAAGGAGCTCTGGGGTCTCGTCGGTAGCATAACCAAACATGATACCCTGGTCACCAGCGCCTAATTCCTCAAGGGCTTTCTCGTAGTGAAGACCCTGTGCAATGTCTGGGGATTGTTGTTCAATGGCAACAAGTATATTGCAAGTCTTATAGTCGAAGCCCTTGGCAGAGTCATCGTACCCAATGTCCTTGATGGCACCACGAATAATCTTCTGATAGTCAAGCCGGGCCTTGGTAGTGATTTCACCGAACACCATGACCATACCAGTCTTGGTGGCAGTCTCACAAGCAACCTAGGAAGAATGACAAGTCAGCTTAAACAAACCATTACAGCTGAGTACACCGATCCTACTACCTTGGAGAGTGGGTCTTCTGCCAAGCAGGCATCGAGGACCGCATCAGAGACCTGATCACTATAAATGAACCACCAAAATCAGCTGAGCGTCCCCAATTCAGATGTCGCAATAGGATATCTACTTACGCAATCTTGTCAGGGTGGCCCTCTCCAACGGACTCGGAGGTGAACAGAAAAGTGCCTCTGCTGTCCACGCTTCCCATGGCTGGTACTTGTACTGTTGAGGAGGAAATAGTGAAAGTTTGTGAGGCTGTGAGGCTGTGAAGTTTAGAATTGGAGTTGTGATTGAGAAAGGTGGGGGGAATCGGTGGGCGGGAAAGGGATTTTATGCCTGCAAATTATACTTTTTTTTCTCCAAGGCTTAAGCACGCAAGAGATAGGGGCGGGGTGGTGCTGCTTTGTACGGATGGAGGAATGGGATGGACCCTTGAAGAGGGTTTCTGGTTGCCTGGCTACAGCACCTTAGAGTATAGTAGTTGCATGTCATCCCTGAATACGCATGTCTTGACCCGAGACTATGTTGGTTGAGGTTTGTAGAGTTACACCCAAGTACTCAGTAATTGAGTAGATATCACATATCAGTGTATATTTGTTTATTGGCGGCTACCTACCTACACCCGTGCCCATTTTTTGCTATACATGCACCACTAGAAAACTCTCTACTGTACAGACTACCTACCTATGTAGATGCAAACTAACTAGGCACGGGTGTTGTGGAATAAATACCGTTACCGGGGGTTCGATGTTTAGACTGTCATCTAGATCTCCGTATGCATGTCCCAGCGCAGGCCATCGCGCAATCCCAGCAGCCACCAGCGTGCTCACTAGGTATTGGATTCGATACTGATAGGCATACATCCTCATATTTACAGTATGATTATAACTGTGGAGTACTAGTACAAATGACAGCAGGAGTTTGGCACAAAAGTATATGTATGTATCTGTACTCTACACTATATACTGTATGTACTGTACCATGGCCAGGCCAGTACTTATGGACCGTAGAAACCATAGAGTGATCATAATTTCGCGAACACGGCGTCCCTACACAACCGAATATCATGACCGAGTTGGCCAGATCTTACAAAACCCCAGCTGTTCCAAGATAAGTACGATTGTAGACCATACAGCGGCAGTTTTGACCCCCAGATCACGGTTTCGCAACTCTGGTTCTGGTTCTGGTTCCCAAACCAATTCAAAATTGCAATTGGATTTGGCTGGTGATTTCTACTTTGGGTTTAGTGGTGGTGTGTAAACAGTTGCAATCAACTACCAAGCTTTCATACATCGAGTTTCTCTTTATCACGGCTGCCATATCCCCATACTTTTCAGCCCCGGCTCCCTAGGCCTCGCAATTGTTATCCATCCAACGCAGCAGTGCAAGTATGAGCAGGTTTGGGGTTCTTGTGATGGGCCCCGCAGGTTCCGGCAAGGTACAAGATACATGCTCCACCTTGAGGTCCCCGGGAAACGCTGCATCCCCATAGATAATGCCTCTCTTTCCAGCTCGCTGAGCTAATTGATGTGACTCTACAGTCCACATTCTGCGCAGCTCTAATCCAACATCTCCGTAACTCCAAGCGTTCTTGTACGTGAGTCTTTCAAAGTGCCCAGATATGAGGGGCCTTCTCGCTGATGTCGTTCTCTGCAAAACCAAGGTGTCTATGTCAATCTAGACCCGGCTGCAGAGGAGTTTGAGTTCGAGCCCGATGTCGATATCAAGGACCTCATTTCTCTTGAAGATGTCATGCAGGAAATGGGGCTCGGACCCAATGGTGGGTTGATGGCCTGCTTCGAGTATGTTCTCAATCAGCTCCGATGCCCAACCTCCGTGACCTCGTATCCTGACCGCTCTCTCCCCCCAACCACAGGTTCCTCCTTGAAAACCTCGACTGGCTCGACGAGGCACTCGGTCCTGGTGACGAAGAATCCCTCACCATTTTCGACTGCCCAGGCCAAATTGAGCTCTACACACATGTCCCCATCCTCCCAGCCCTCTCCAAACACCTCCGCATCCGCCACGACTACTCCCTCTGCGCTACGTACCTGCTCGAATCGACCTTTGTTGTCGATAAAGCCAAATTCTTCGCCGGGACCCTCTCAGCAATGTCCGCCATGATCATGCTAGAAATGCCCCACCTGAATATCCTCTCGAAGATGGATCTCATCCGGAGTCAAGTCCCTAAACGGGAGCTAAAGCGGTATCTGGATCCAGATCCAAGCATAATCACTACAGATATCCACGCACAAACGAATCCAAAGTTTCATGCGTTGAATGAAGCAATAGTGGGTTTGATTGATGATTTTAGCATGGTGCAATTTTTACAAGTGGAGGCGCAGAACGAGGATACTATTCAGACGGTGCTGAGCTATATTGATAACTGTATTGGCTGGAGTGAGGTGCAGGAGCCCAAGATACCTGATGATAACATTGACTATGATCCGACTGCCCTAGAGGAATAGAAAAAAAAATATGCATAAATTTTTGGAAATCATATGGGCGTTCATGGCATGAAAGTATAGTTCTGGGTTTAGAAGCATCGATCGAAATAAGAAAAATATTTGCATGCTTATTTATGAAATAATCAAAACAAATATATACAACAATCCCCCGTAACGCCCCAAGACTTGATAGCAACGCCGTATCCTTCCAGTAAATATTCTTAGCAATCCACCTTTCCTAATTATACGCCGATAGTGGAACATAGGAAGTTTTGTGTCCAGAGAAAGGCCAAAAGAAATCCTACACTCTATGCCAGAGCTTCTACAATGTAGGCCCAAACGTACTCCAGGACTAAAACAAACACAAAATAACACATGTCCAAACGCCAGAAACAGTGTTGAATGCTCTCTGTATTCTCATCCCACAACCTCTTGGCGGACGTAAACTGTAAGCTGGGGAGATGGAGGCGACTCCGCTGCGCCTACAACAGGTGGCGGAGACGAGGAAGCCATGTCGGTTGGTGGAGGAGTGGGTATATCCTTTATGGCTTTGACCCTCTTTGTCCTTCCAGAAGTACCAGGAACAAGCGTTTTGGCCACTCTGAACACCTTGACAATTGTGCCTTTCGGCCCACCCACCACCTTTGGCTTTCTGGGAGCCCGGGGCTTTTTGGGTCCTGCCTCCTTCTTTGCTACCTTTGCCTTTCCTTCTCCAGGAGCCTTCCTCTTTTTTGGTCTTGCTGGCAAGATGGGCTCAGGCGCTGCAACTGGTGGGATTTGAACCTCTGGTTGACTGGAAGGGCTGGGGAACTGAGATACTTCCATGAACTCGGGGGTAGAGTTTCCCGTACTAGACTCCGGTGTACTTCCATCCCATCGTGGAAGAGATGCCAATGACGCAACCATTTCACAATCACCCTTCACTATGTAATCAAACAAGCCCTCTAAATCCTTTGTGAGGGGTGGATCCTCGTGGTTGATCCACATTGTGACTCCTCCTCTCATGTCCTGGACACTCTTGCACATTTCCTTCACAATTCTCTTGATCCCGGGAACCTTCAAGCTCGTCCCCACAACCACAATGGCATCCGGCCTGGTCTTCAGATCTGCCTTTGATACTGACCCAATCGCCTCAGAGTCCGGATGATACTCGTTGTACAAAACGATCCGTGGTCGTAATTTCCCCACACCGAGCGATCGCTTTCCTGCAATGCCCCTTACAGACTCCATCTCCACGCATTCGCTACAATCTGGAGGCTCAGAACCCACAAATAATTCTGCATCAAAACCCCCAAGCCACCCACACTTGGAGCAGACCATTTTTTCCAGTCCACCATGGAGCTGAATTGTTTTCGGCCATGGACCCTTGTTGTCTAATGGAACCTTGGTTTGGAGTGGTGGGAGCTGATTCTCAATGCAGTCCACATTCTGACTGTATAGACGTAATAGCCTTTCCTCCTTTGCCAGCGATGCAAGGAGGTGGTGGAATGCAGTTGGTGTAGCCTTTTTTACCATAGAATCCAGGTTGCGAACCATATCGTGAAAAGACGAAGTCAGCTCATTGTCTCTGTAAACCGCCGCGTCAAATAATTCCTTTCCGGAGCTCTTCAGTTTGTGGTCCGTCCGTAGTGAAGAAAATAGTCCGCCTGCGCTTCGAAAATCCGGGACTGAATTTTAGGGTAAGTAGAGAACCAAGGTGTTAGCCAGACCAGACGCATCACCATCAACGTGCATGCAGGGTTTTTGATTGGACAGGATGAGGAAAGGCACTTCATAATGTGTGTGTACATACTCCCTGCTCCAACAGAAATTCCAGCGCCTGCGACAACCACAATTTTCTTCTTTTTCCGAAAAACTTTGACGAGAGCATCCAGACACCGCTGTTGCTCTTTGGAGGTGACTGGCCCAGAGAGAAGTGTCCGAAGATCGATTGTTTCGGGGGCTTTCCGCGGTGGAGGCACCCGTGGGAGAGTAGGATCCCCAGCGACGTGTTCAATCTTCTGTGGAGGGTCCGGCGTGAAATTTTCGACCTCCATTTTGTCGTTTTGGTTCCCAGCTTCCATACCACGGGAGATCGAAGCCTTGATACGGTCCGGGGTGGGGTGGCGGGTGGGGAGGGGTTATTGTAGCGTGTTAATTGTCGAAACTGACTTATGATTGAAAGTGAAAGGGAGTAAGAGACGAGTGGCCTTATTTAAGCTCTCACGTTACCTGGACACCCGAATAAAACGGGTCTGCTTCAAGTTCCTATTGTCGGTGGCTTCCTATTGTTTCCTATTGCCGGTGGCTTTCCGTCCGTCGTGGTGTTCTCTAAATGTCCCACTGCCAGTGGCAGTCCCTTTCCGTTCAAATATGTGTTCTGTTGCACATTATATGTCAGAGGGAGAAGCTTATATTTTCTTCTTCTCTTTTTTTGGTAGATTGGGCCAGGGCTATGGGGCAATGGGGCTGTTTTGATATGCAGCCGACGCGGCGGGCAGGCAGGGGGCGTCACGGATGGATCTGGAAGGGAGGGGTCCCTGATCCTCGACGCCTGGCTGGAAGGACCCGATGCCGCGCAAGAGTGGGCAATGCGACATACACACATCAGTATGTACCTGTACGTCCTGTACTACTTGCTCTACATACCGTACTCTATACTGCATACATGATGATGACTTGGGGGGGGGCGTCGCTCTGCAGCAATGAGCTGTAGCAGGTCTGATGAGCTGTGTATATATTCTGCGAGGTGGGGGCCCCGTGAGACGACTGTAAGGAATCGACTGCCGGCCTCCCACATGCACACGGGACTCGTGAACGAAGCACGGTTTCACATCAGTAATGCACCTCTATACTCTCCATACTCTACACAGAGTATGAAGCGCAAGGTTGCCCTTGAAGCTCGGGATTGAAGGTTAATGGCATAGGTATTGGCCGCTCCAGGGTTCAGGGAGCTACCAGTACGGCCCTTCTCGCCGGCTCAATGGGCCTACCTGCTGGTAAGTAAGTTCCTTGCATTGAGATGCATGAAGCATACACGAGGTACTTGGTAGAGCACTCTAGTAAAGTACCACAAGATTAAAACGATTGACCTGCTGGCCCATTCACACCTGCAGCATGGAATGGTGTTGTGGGTGTAGCAGTAGCAAATACGTGGAAATGGCAAAGGAGAGTCGATCATCTAGATATCCTCCACTTCAATTGACCCTGGAAGGCAAGCTCATAAGTAAAGTACATAAGCATTCCCTGTGGTCTGAGATTAAACATTTTATTGTATAGCCTGATTGACCTAGGTACCAGTACTTACCACTGTACAACAAAGGTGTGTCGCCGGTCGTGGGGGCCTAGATCTTAGTCGCTGATCGCGCCAAGCCCTTGGCAGATGAGCCACATGACGTCCTCTCCAATCAAAAAAAAAAACACATGCGACGCTATGGATACATTATAGGTACAAGAATACGGGTGGAGATTTTTGGTACAGTACCTCACGCGGCTTAAAACAATTCCACCCCTACTTACCCAGTCGTGCTTACGCCAGCCAACAAGTTACATTGATTAAGATTAAGGTGAATTCTTGAAGTTTGAAGTACCATTGGATAAACGGCTAACAAAGACAGCAGAACAAGAAACAAGTGTTCTTTTTGAGGTAGGTATGGTGCTCAAATAGAATCAAATAATAATATAATACCTTTGTAGCTGATTGTTATATTAGTTAGAATAAGATTGATACCAAAGTTATATATCAAGAGCCATATACAACTAGTATAAATAAATGATGGCGATATATATAGGTTGACGTTAATCGTTGTAGAACCAACTACTGTATGCCAGCAAAACAACAGCCAGTCTTTACTACCCTAGCCCAGTCTCGCCACAGACGTTCCTTACCCAGTGACAACGTCGCATGACGCCAAGCCGCAACAAATGTCTGTGGCGAGACTGACCCTAGCCAGCTCCCAACACTGATAATACTCTAAGGAAACTTCAAAAACAATTTTGTGCGATATCGATCTCCCTTCGAATTCGATACCACGTACGCGCTAGCCCAGGATGGATTTGTCTCCATTAGGAAAGAACACTTTTATCCCAATCTGGCCTATATCACGTGCAGGCGAAATTTCCACATCCTCCTCTTAGAGGATGATCACTGCCCTGTCCACCAGCTGTGAGTGCGATAGAGTTTCATTTGCCTCCAACCTATTAGATTCCCTGTATTCCAGTTCCATAGGCTCGAACTGCTACACAAACTGGGCAATATTTGTAGGAGGATTGGCGGGAGAATTGGAGGATTCGAGGGTTGTTGTTTGTTGTAACGAGGCGGGACCAAAGGGTACGAGGAGAGCACACACAAGAGGCTTGTAGAGATGGGATTACTAGGTACAGGGAGAGAACAAGACGTTGGATGAAGAAGGAAAATAAACAGGAATGTATGCGTATGGAGTGACAATGGAATCAGGGTAACGCTAGCGGCTTCGGCCCGCGCCAGTATAGATTAGTAATACAAAACATGTCACATGTTTATTTCAATGGTTGCAGGGCTATGTAAGTAATGAAAATAACAACGACGTTCTCTTCCAATACTCTCCTGCACTAACCTCTATCCTCTGAACTTCCTCTTCGTTCAAAACTCGAAACCGATCCTGTCATGAGGGGTTAGTCCCGTATATATAAGTTATCCGAGGAAGACAATGCCTACCTTCAACTGTGTGAGGCTATCTTCCGGTGATGCTGGGCGCTTCGGCAAGGCGTATTTCAACAGATATGTGAGATCGTAAAGAAGCTGTATTACGTGTGATTGGGTAATAGTGGGGCATCTAGCAGATGCTGAACCGACTGTTGGTTGGGTCTCCGCCCCCAGTTCATGAGGGGCAGCTGATACTTCACCCTCCACTTCTGTAGCTACTGGAGGCTTTTGAGGTTCTTCAGTCTTGGGTTGTTCATCTCTCACTTTGTCTTCAGCTTCAGTTTTCTTCCCAGGGGCATCACCACCAATACTAGCCCCCGTGTTCTCGACATCTGCCCCAATATCCTTCGAGTTATCCATCATCTCCCTGATGTCAATCTCTTGACCAACGATTACCCAGACTTCATCCCTCACGATTTTTCTGAGGTATTGTACCGTTGCTGGGGTCCATATATCGCCACCAGCCTTTCCCATCACCGTGACCAACTCATGCAGAAATTTGAACACATCTGGTGATGGCTGCGTAGGTAATGGGCGGGGGGTGCCTTCCCATAGTGGTATAGAAGGGCATGCTTTTTCCCACCTCCGCCTGTGGAGAGCCCGCCGAAAGAGCGATAGAGCTTGCATACTGGACTCAGTGGAAACTAGGGTTTGGAGCCGAATGACAAGTGACTTTGCAAACCACCCAAGACGAATTATCTCGCCTGATGTTGCTGAGCGCGGCGGATTCTGTCTCAAGTAACGGATACTTCTCAGAAGGAATATTGAATGAGTCGTGCCATCTACCTGACCGGCCTTTTCCTCACAAGCATGCACAAGAGCCTCCAACTGTCCCTCCAGGACTTTGTAAGCATCCTCTAGGTCCTTACAAAGGGCTTTTAGTAATCTCCCTGAATCCTCGGCAGCGTCTTCAGCGTTACCCGAATCAAACCTGAATTCGTCATCATCGAACTCATCCAGTTTCTCTGTTTTTGCAATCCCCTTGATAAGCTCGAAGTTCTGAGCTACGGATTTGCTCCATAGCCGGGTTTCATGGATGATAGGTTTGACCGAACCGTCATGACCTGCAAGGGCTGCTTTGACAGTTCGTCGGAAGTGGGTTGCACCGTTTGAAAGTGACATATCTAACAAGGTATCGGACCAAAGATTGATGGCAGTTGCGTTTGTATCCTTGGGCTGTATTGCAAATTTCTTAAATTTCTCTCCCACTCGGTTCAATGTATTCGCACTGGCGCCTAGTAGCTCTACCAGTCTCTCATTGAGCTGCTCTCTGAACTTTCGCCTAGGTTCTTCGCTCCCTACAACCACATGTAGCAATCTAGATTTATTGCCACTCCAGGAATTCAGTATTTCCTTTCTCAGATCCACAACAACTCCAATATCCAATATGTCCTTGAGAGTTTGTTTAATACTCCCATTAAGTGCATCAAGTTCTCGGTTCGCCCAGCTCTTCACAGAATCATTCACTTTGCTCCTCTCTAGCTCATCGTGCCTAACCCACGGTATAAACCCCCTAATGTCCTCGGGTAACCACCTTCGGTTTGTGTCAAGATTTAACCCAGAGATAGTCCTCAGCTCGGTGTTGTCAAGGAGTGGCTTGGATTTTAGCTGGTGCAACGCGTCCGAAATTTTCTTGGGGAATATTACTTCGATATATTGTAACGTACTATGAAAGTTTTTCAGGGCATGGTGGATTGCTGTTGGGTTGAGACTGCTGGGGTTCAGGGCAGCAGATATGGCTTTTGATCGCATGCTCAGAAAATGTCTCAATAGATCTGCAGGTGAAGAAGTTTTAACCAGTGCCAATGCACACATACTCTCAATTAGAGTGTTCGTGGGAAGATCTGTCATCTGCAATATGTGGTCAATATGTCGGAGCAGGGAGGCTCGGAGGCTCGTGGTCTGGTCTCGAAGGGATGAGATAATCGGAAACGTTGTAGTCCCCTAACATGATATGAGCTCGTCATCCTCATCCTTGGAAATGGGCCCTGAGATAACCTTTTCTTGTAGTAACTTCAAGACCAGTCTTGATACCACAAATATTCTAGCTGCCAGCAAACAGGAACCATTCTGATGAAGCAGTCTCGACAGTTCTGTGGAGCATCCCTGCAGTACCGCAGTCTGTGCAACGAGCATACACCTCTCTCGCTCTAAACTGATTGCCCACGAGTCAGTCTTAGCTCCTCTATGCGGGGCGAGGAGTATACAGACCTCTTCTCCCTACCTTCTGCTGGTACAGCTTCACATTCCTGGCTTTCCTTTCCATAAGTCGATAATTACAATTCCTTGAGGCATCTGCTAAATTGCTTTCTACTCTCCGCATTGAGTCGTCCATTTCAATAATCTTGTTCGCCGTCTGTAGCAAGTCGCGGTAGCTCTCCCTGGTTGTAACCATCAGCCTTTGCCTTCGCCCATTGCTAGTAAGTCCTCCAGTTTCTAGACAGGAGGAGTACTCACCCTACGAGCACCCTGAGCTTCTCTCGATTAACCATGAGGTCATTTTGGATTTGTTTATGAATTGCTCGGACTTGTGGGATGGAATAATGTTCGAATGCTTCCATCCAATTTGTCAGGGCTTGGGCATTCGGCGGTGTTGGGTTCCCCATTTTCTTCTCTTCTGAAGCAATTTGGTGTGGGTTTTTGGAACTCAAATACAAACTCTGGTTTCGGTTGTGGTTAATTTATGCAAGGCTGCAGCAATGAGCCTCACCATTTAACCTTCCAACACACCACCTACAGAGTTTTTATTTACAAAATCTCAATTCACATCATGACAGTCCCGATAACTGTTCAATTCTCGTATGTACATGTGGTTTTGAAATCCAACGGTATTTCCTTACTAATTTTGGAATTGCGAAAATCTAGTGGTGGTCTTGAACTCATGTTCGACAACAAGCCCTCTCAAATTATTCGGCTTCCATCCAAGGTGCCTGGGACCTCCGAGTCCGCGAATATAAGATATCTCCTCAAATATCTCTGTGATGAGCTCATGACGGATACCCGGAAAGAACTCTTTGTATTAGATGATACAATGTACGAATTTTATGCATTCCATCATTTCCGTCAATTCTCGGTCACGATTCCCACCCATACCATGTCCTCATATATCCCCACTTCTCATTTCCCAACCATGGCTAACTCTATCCCACAAGCCGTCCCGGTGTCCTGGTCCTAATCAATGATGCGGACTGGGAACTAGAAGGCGAAGACGAATACATCCTCCAGCCTGAGGACACGATCCTCTTCGTATCGACCCTTCATGGGGGCTAATTCATCCCGCCCCTCTCCATCTGGTCACCGCCCTCCAAATCCGGTACGACTCCCAGCAGCATCGGCCGTAAGGGCCTATTATATGCGCTGATCCATATTTCCTCCCCCCCATGCTTTCATGATTTAACCCAGGATGATATCTCCCGGGGATTGGGTTCAACTTCTAGGGCAGGGCAGAGGAGGTCTCATGTTTGTTAAACAGGTTAGATATATATATATATATGTATTGCATGTATGTATGTACTCTACTGTACATAGGTACTAGCCAAGTTCTGTAGTTTCTTTGTAGAGTTCTGTGTACATGTTATAGTTGCGGAAAGAAGCTCCAGCTACTCCATCATGCAGTTATTGCAACTCTAAAATAGTCGAATTACCATGTCTTGAGAGTGCTAGATTATATCCAACATTTATTTTCTTCCATACTCTATCTTTTACGGCGAGCACCCATATCCAAAGCCTTACCCATCCTCTTCTTCTTTCCCTTCTCATTCCTGCCTTCCTCAATATTCATTATCGCCTCTCTTTTTTTTTCACTGACCACTTGTAGCATTTCCCTGACCACTCGGCCTTCCAAGCTCACACTCTCGTCATCTTCGTATTTCCCCATTTTCTTTCCAACTCTTTCCTCAATAGCTTGAATTAACAGCACATCGTGCTCGGTGACAATAGTAACAGATTCACCCTTCTTCCCAGCTCTTGCAGTTCTACCGACCCTGTGGATATAATCATCTGGGTCACGGGGGACGTCATAGTTGATTACCAACTCGACAACTGGAATATCAAGGCCGCGGGAAGCAACATCAGTGGCGATCAGGATGCGAGCTGCCCGTGCACGAAACCTGCCTAGGGAATCGATCCGTTCTCGCTGAGGCAAATCAGAATGAAGAGCTGTTACTCGATGGCCTAGTAGTTTTAGGGTTTGAGTGAGAAGGTTTGTAGTATAGGTGCGGTTTGCAAATATGATAGCTGATTTCTTTTCGTTTCTTGGTGTGCTAAGGAGCGTATGTAGGTATGCCTCACGCACTGTTGTGGGTATGAAAAGGTATGTCTGAGCTAGTGTATGGGGTATCGATATCCTAGAGTAGTACCCATCAGAGCCAGTAGCAAGACCAGATGTAGAGGTACTTACTGGTCCATATCGATCTCACAGATATATACTGGTTTCCTCCCTTTGGCTGGTGGCTTATCCTTGAGGGACCGGATCTCGTCAGTCATTGTAGCCGTAAATAACAATGTCTGTCGTCCTTGCTCTGCTGAAGGAATAGCATCTAGGCATTCTGACAAATCTTCTGCGAAAGAATCGGTAAGGAGTCTATCTGCTTCGTCGAGGACGACGAACCTAGTTCGCCGAAGTCCGCATATGGTATCTTCACCAGATGACCTGATGTGGTCTGCCAATCGCCCAGGGGTGGCTATGACAATGTGTGGGCGTTGGGCAAGGGATATTGCCTGTGTTCTCATATCCGCCCCTCCGATCAACAAGCAAAGCTTGATATTCTGTGGGGAACCCAAAGCGTGAAATTGTTCGGCCATCTGAAGTGCTAATTCTCTAGAAGTTCAGCCAATTATGAGTGCTGCCTTAGATTATATGAATGGTGGTAGGATCACCTTGTGGGCGTCAGAATAAGCGCAAATACTCCATATGGATCCTCTGCCCACTTTTGTAAAATTGGTGCTGCAAAGGCAACTGTTTTCCCCGAACCAGTGCTGGAGCCGCCAATACAATCGCGCCCTATACTCACCTTACGGTAAGCTATCCTGTCCTGTAATGCGGTTGTCAACCTCACCTCTTTCAGGATGTAGAGACCAGAGTGAAGGTGACATTGACTGGAAAAGCAGTATAACACACCTTCAAGTATTGGTCCTATACAGGCAGCTTGAATTGGTGTCGGTTTCCGCATGGCCATGGCGGCAAGGGAATCGACCAACCATCTGTTAAGGCCTAATGAGACAAATGAGGGTGTAGGCTTCGGAAGAATAACCTCTGCGCCGCTCGTAGTCATCGTGATTATCATGAAGGTTTAACAGCTCGTATCTATTTTTTTTACCCTAGCCGCAGGGCCTGGAGACAGGGCTTTTGCTGTTACAACAGGTTGGTAGTAAAACAAGCAGAGTCTCATGGATGGTGAAAAATACTCATGGAGAGCTGGTGGGAGAGCGTGGAATAGGAATAGCTGGTCGTGCGGTTGAAGGCCAAAAACAGTACCCACAGTTTTAGATAAGCCAAGAAGTCACCCTCGGAGCGAAATAGCACAAGCAATGTAGTCTCAGGATATTGATATACAGCTTGGTGGCAAAAAAACTCATACCCTTGTATGAGTTTTTGTATGAGTTTTTGCTTGGTGGGGTATGAGTTTTTTTGCCACCAAGCTGTATAGACATCAAT
>Ga0307514_10002342_pt1 | contig 19866 bp, 27 predicted proteins | sample 16_EM_MG_FD_203088 | JGI IMG/M metagenome (GOLD analysis project Ga0307514, IMG submission 203088) | Populus trichocarpa ectomycorrhiza microbial communities from riparian zone in the Pacific Northwest, United States - 16_EM | ecosystem: Host-associated > Plants > Roots > Unclassified | place... | reverse complement strand
AAATTAATAAATCGCACAAGGCACTTCACTTTCACTATAGCCCTTTTTTCACTATAGCGAGGGCTAAATAGCTGTGTGCAGAAACAATCCGTGGCGACCCTACCGTATAGCAAGGTTTTCCGTATGTCAGGGTTCCTTATAGCAGAGTTTACCTGTATAGCGGTGTCGGTCTCACCCTGGGCTGGAGAGGTGTCTGCCTGGGTTGGTTAGCTTGGGTTGGCATGAAAACAATGTTAACATGGGAAGATACAATTATTGAGTATGAGGTTGAGTGAAGGCAATTTGAAAAAAAGTGATGCATTTCTGGTGGGACTACTCCGTACAACAGTTCGAAACATGTCTACGTTGTGGGGATTCCCGACTCATTTGCAGCAGCCATTAGTGGTATCCTAGCGAGCTTCCAGCATTTGCATATTGCGGTCATTGGCAATTTCCATAAGGAGAGTCATCTCTTCCTTGTTGACATGGGGAATACACGCTGCATGGCTTATCCTCTCTTACCTCAACAACTGGGCTCGGACGGACATTCATGGAAATACAGTTCTTGTACTCCGTACAGAATGACTAGATGGCCTATTATTTTGGGCACGTAGCTGCATAGGAGTTGGCACGACCTGGTGCCAAGACATCCGAATGTAAGACCGAATCAATGGCGAAAGCATCGTGTATTAGACTATACTACAGAGGAGGGTCGTGCCAACCAGACTAGGGTTTTGAGTGTAGAGAAATAGAAGCTCATTATTCTGATCGATATAATGCCAATTCCATGCCAACATCCAGGACCCTCATCACTGGCAACCAAAATTCAACCTCGTTGTACCAACCACCTCCGCTTATCAGCATTTACGACTGAGTCCACAGATGTATATAGTCTGGTTGGCACAACACCCTTGTAGAGGCAGATGATGCTGCACTACACTAACTACTTACAAGATTTAATTCAAATCAAGTAGAAAAGTTAGTCGGGTTGGCACGACCCTCTACAGAGAAAAGTGTCGAATACAATATCCTAAGGAGTATAAACTTGGGATTCTCTCATATTGGCGAGATGCAAGTGCAAAGGGTATCTCAAAATATGCAGTTGTCAAATGCTTGAGGATTTCACATTGAATGATTGGATAGCAAAAGAGCCAGAGATCCGTAGTGGACAGCGAAAAGGTTGTGTAGGACGAGCAGCACAGATCGAAGACTATTTGCATCAACGTTTCTTAGAGCAACGAGCCCAAGCAATTAAAGTAAAACGTGCTTGGTTTACCTTTTTTAGCGTAGGTAGATAAGAGTCTGGGCACGAGATCAGTATGTTATATATCATATGTATAATCGTGAATAATAACTAACTTAGATATAAGTTGACACTCTAGCTGTTCTCGGTCCCAGTCTCTTATCTACCTACGCGCGCTAAAATAATTCTGCTGCGGGGAAAGACTGATCTTGGCATTCGCCGCGATTTAAACGGTTTCCTTTGAAGTCTGTATTCCCCCCGCTCCACTACCAAGACCCATTCAGGCTAGGTAGTCTCAGTACCTAGGAACTTCACTGACTAAGCACGCTCAAGAAATTGTATCAACCGCATTCATCTTTTCACCTCTTCATTCGATATCATGCTCTCAATACTACTGAAGCTGCATTTCCATCTACTATAGGTATTGGCAAATACCATCTGGGTAATACTGCCAATATGGATCAGATTCTGTTAGAATTTGAGTTCTTAACAGGTGGCACATATGAGATGAAGGGTGCAACTACAGTTCAAGTTCGAAGTCAAGCAAGTGGGTTGGATAAACGTCATGCCACTAGCCAAGTAGCAATTTTTGCAGATGAAATCAGTCGGATTAAACCTCTCATTGTTTTTCGTGGCAAAGGAACTAAATTACTCCAAACTGAGAAGAACCTATGGGATAAGCGAGTAGTGGTTGATTTTCAAGACAATGATTGGGTTAATGGGAAAGTTATGTTATGCTGGTTACAAAATCAATATATACTCCGCAGCAAGTCGCAATTGAGCCCATGCTAGTGTTGGATGTGCATAAAGCTCAAAAGACACAAGGATGTAATGCATCGAATGCATACGCCGCATTTTGATGACCTGGTGGGTTGGACAAGCATGGGAGTCAATTCATCAAGAGCTACGGCATACTATCCAGCACTCCTTTCGCAAATGTGGAATAACAGTTGCTATTGGTAGATCTGAAGGCCAGGACATCAATATCCGAGGCCTAGATAACTACTAGTACCGAAGTGACTCACAAGCCATGGAGGACTTAACACTGGGAACGATACCTCAGATACCTCGGATTCTGAGAATGTTTTGTACCGTAAAGCTCTAGTCTCATGCCACCGTACCGTGTATAAGACTGCTGTCTTTATTCAGCAGCTTCTACGTTTATGCAGTACCTCTTCCAAAATCGTAAACCACGTGACTATACAAACTACAACTAAGGATCATCGCGTGACCCATGCTTGCCCCACCAAAATCACAGACACTGAGAACCTTCGCCATAGCCAGAGAATCTGACCTCAATTTCCCGGACGGGCGATCCTGGCTGTGCACATTGAATGGCTTCCAGTTATTCAGACGATGGCAATCAAACCCTAAGTGATTCAGAAGGCTGGGAATCTGCAGACGAAGATATGGGGAACGAAGAGACTCCCTCGCAGTGCCTTTTCTGTACCCTAGTGTGTCCCTCGGCCAAAAAGGTGCTGGACCACTGTCGCCAACAGCATAGCTTTGACCTAAGGACCGTCAGAGAAAAGTTAGGTTAGCAAATACTCATTTTCTCAGATCTCACCCAACAGGTGGCTGACCGAGTTTGCAACTGAGATAGACTTGGACTTTTACCACACAATCAAGCTTATCAACTACATTCGCCACCGAATCATCACCTTTCATAGTGCTGCCCCGGAAGTGATCCGAGATATTGAGCTTGGAACTGTGAGGCCTGCATTGTGTGAGGACAAGTACCTCCTGCCAGTTTTAGAAGACGACCCGCTTCTCTTTTCTTTCGAGGATGAAAGTGGGGGCGAGGGCGACCTAAACTTGTCAGCAGACAAGAAGGTGAAGAACCTTGAGGAACAGCTTGACAAACTGAAGAGCGAGTTTGTAGAGTACCAGGAGATGGTTCGGAGGAACTTTACTGAGACACTGAAAGAGAGGATTGAAAGCATCCCAGGGGAAGGGTCAAGCAAGCCTCAGGAAAAAGCTGTGGCTACAGGTGGGACTAAGGAGGTTGTCAAGAAGGAGCGTGATGATGATTCGCATTATTTTACAAGTTATGCCAGCAATGGTACGTTTTGCACACAAAGCTGAGGCGATGGATTGTTCCGCGCATGGGGGAAGCACTAATGGTGGCCTAGATATCCATGAGACGATGTTGAAGGATGCCGTACGGACAGAATCCTATAGAGATTTCATTTACGGAAACAAGCATTTGTTCAAAGACAAGGTAGGTGATTCTTATTGCTGTTGTGTATGATAGGAGCTCAAAGAAGGGTCCAGGTTGTGCTTGATGTAGGATGCGGAACAGGCATTCTTTCCATGTTCTGTGCCAAAGCAGGGGCAAAGAAGGTCATTGGTGTCGATAACTCAGATATTATTGACAAAGCGAGAGCGAGCATTTTTGAAAATAAGCTGGGTGGTGTCATCACGTAGGTAATACATTCTTTGAATGCTTCCCTTGCATATACTGACTTGCAGTCGTTGATAGCCTCATCCGGGGAAAGATCGAGGAGGTTACCCTGCCACTAAAAAGGGTAGACATAATAGTGTCCGAATGGATGGGGTACTGCCTTCTGTACGAAGCTATGCTTGACTCCGTCTTACATGCTCGGGACAAGTACCTCGACCCAGAAACGGGGATAATGGTCCCGTCCCACATAAATCTTGCCATCTCAACTTTATCCGACAGCGAGTTTATCAATGACAGGGTCAATTTTTGGAACGAGGTCTACGGATTCAAGATGACAGCCATGAAAGAGAAGATTGACGAGGATGTAATAGTGGCGGGTCTTGGAAAGAACAGCCTTTCAAGCACTCCAGTGACATTCTGTCATTTGCCGCTGGCGGCTGTGACTGTGGAGGATCTTTCTTTTATTAAACCGTTCGAGTTGACTATCGACAGTGGTGGGGATGGGACTAATAAAGGTGGGGAAAGAGAGGGGGAGGAATGGCGCGAACTGAACAGATTGGATGGGTTTGTAATCTACTTCGATACCTTCTTTCTCCCACACCCTGCACCATACATTGCCTCGGCTATTTCTCCATCTTCCCGTGCAGAAACCTGGGAGTATTACGACCAAAACACAGGGGCAAGAGGTGTTGCGTTTACGACGGGGCCATATAGGACAGTAACCCATTGGCAGCAGGGTGTTCTACTCATCAACAAGGACAACCTGATCGAGGGAGAGGTCAAGAAAGGGGATAAAATTGTGGGCAAAGTAGAGTACAGAAAGAGCGAGTCAAATTCTAGGGAACTTAAAATTGAGGTGAGGTGGACTCTGCAGGGAGGCAGTGAAGCGAATGAGCGTGAGAGGAAGCAACTGTGGCATATGCGGTAGGGCTGAGTTCCACCTCGGAGAAGGGGGTTCGAGCGATGTGCTAAGACTAGCACTTTGTACTGTCTTGGGTTGGTGCTAACTAGGTAGACTAAATCTTTTCTCTGAGTGTTTTGGAATGCCATATTTGGGCATCATATGTATCACGTGAGGATGTGAAAGTGACTAATTGCAGCCTGGATCCCTGCACTGTCGCGATTATATACTACTTATCTAGCGTTCAAAATATCGCGTCCGTCTGCGGCCACTGGTATACATACAAATCCCGACCAGAAAGCAAGGCTGGAGGCAGAGTGAGCGGGGTTCTCAACAATTTTTCAGTTTTGACTCGCCACCTGAGCTGACCAGCGTCGGAGAGTGTAGATACCGCCACAACCACAACACTCTGCGGCCTCTCGCCAGTGCCAGCTGGATAGACTGGATCACCATTGGCTGGGTCTGTTTCCATATTCAGACCCGATCAGCTCCCTAGCCCGGTATCGCAGTGGAGGGAAGGGAGTGCTGAACCCCACCCTAGTCTAATCCCGCCCGTTCTAAAAGCCGAACCCCCGGCTCGCCCCAGCATTAGATTTCTCACCATGAATAGCGCATCGCACTACCGCCCGTCTCCCGGTATTCACTCTCATCTCTCTCCAACCCAACCACAAGCTCGCAGAGGTCCAGGTCCAATGGTCGCTCCTTCAGCAAATAATCCCCACCAGCCGCCCAATCCCCAGCAGCTGCAGCAGGCACAACTTGCTGCTCAGCAGGAGCGGGAGCTGGCAAAACGTCGGGCTAGGAAGCCGACGGATAAGACAATTCCCGAGAGTTTGGAGAAACTGGTACCGAATGTGAAGCTTTACAACGGGCTGAGGGACTTGGAGAGGAGGTATGACGCCACAATGATGCGGAAGAGGCTGGATATACAGGACGCTGTCAATAGAAATGTGAAGGCATGTAGCAGCGTATACGGGCAATGTGCCATGTGCATTTATGAATTTCCTAACGCCAGGACTAGGTTTACAAAACACTCAGGATATGGATTTCGAATACAGCCAAGGACCAGCCATGGCAAAACAGTGATAGGCCGCTCGATGAGAACGCGTTCGACTTCGAAACTGGCCAGATCCCCATGTTCCGGGTACGCATTGAAGGCAGGTTGCTGGATGATGAGATTGAAGATGATCTCGATGCAGATGTTGATCTCGAACTGGGGACTGAGCGCAAGCCTGCAACCACCGAAATTCCTACAGCATCAGTACAGAAGCATATTCGAAAATTCTCATCGTTCTTCAAGAGCATCGTAGTCGAACTGGATCGGAGCAACAACCTTTATCCAGAGGGAAACATCATCGAGTGGCGGAGACCACCGCCTATGCCACACCAACCAGGTGCTCCCATGCCGCCACCCCCGCAGGTCAACGAATTCGATGGGTTCGAATTTGAAAGGAAGGGGGATGTGGACGTTTTGTGTACCATCAAGTTAGAGCGGAATGAAACACCAGATAGGTATCGGCTCAGTCCACAGCTTGCCGACTTGTTGGACACAAAAGAAGATACCCGGGCAGGGATAGTAATGGGGCTATGGGAGTACGTGAGGAAGAATAAACTGCAAGACCCGGATGAAAGGAGGACTATCAACTGTGATGCTGCGCTGAGGGCTGTTAGTCTCAAGTCTCAATCTAACTGTGTGGGAATCATCGCCAATTGGTTATGATGCTGACTTGGGTTTGCTTAGATCTTCAAACAAGAGCGCCTTTATTTCCCTCAAATACCCGATCTTACGGTTCCCCATCTACAACCCCTCGAACCCATTACCTTACAGTACAGAATTCGCGTTGACAAAGCTTCGCACACAGCTCCATACGCTTATGATGTTGCAGTGCCTATTGATGACCCCATTCGCGCAGAAATGGCAGCCATACTTGCTTCTCCTCACTACGCCCAGCAAACTCGCGAGATCCTGGCGATTGACGATCAGATTGCTGTGATTGTCCAGGCTATCAATCATAGTAAAGCGAAGCGGGATTTCTGGATGAACCTGGCATTGGATCCCAAGGGCTTTGTGGACAGGTGGGTTGCGAGCCAGAAGCGGGATTTAGAGGTCATACTTGGCGATACCGTCGGTGTGGAAACGGAGGAGGCCAGAAGGCAGGCATTCTATGAGCGGGCACTGGGCGAGGGAATCCTCGCACTTTTACAAAAGCAGCAGCAACAAGCGGCGATGCAAGGACAGGTACCACAAATGCAGTAGAAACAGGATCTGTGACAGGGTTGCTGCATTTGCACCTGCATTGCCTAAAGTAGTATGCACTTTTTTCTTGGGTCATTTTTTCTAGTCTGCTTGGATTCTTTCTGGGTAAATAGTTTAATGTGAAAGCGTCGTTATTATCTTGCAGTGTCACCCCTTTGACATCCGACCCACCTGTCTGATCTGATCCAGCATGCTGTTTGAATAAAACTGTACTGTACACACCTTTTTTTTTAATTCCACTAAATTCCACGCCTTTACTCAGACATGGCAATATTGGTATGCTGCCGTTTAATGACCTTGCACCTGACTTACTGCTTTTTCAAAACCTACACTCTCATATTTCTTGTTAGGACTCAGATAAGGGACCTCCGCCCCCACGGGCTGGTAACCTGCCGCGTCGACTGATCACCCACCAGGCATATGCGGACGGGGCGTCATAAAGCTGGCGTTAATGGGAATAGGCATAGGGATGCGTGTGTCCTTGGGATTGGCCCCATGCATGTTTTGTATCTTTCATATGTGAACGTTGGGAAAGTATTGGATAAAAAGTCTAGGGGAACAATGGTATTGGGCAGGCCGTCTATAAAAGACAGGAGGAAAGCCTAGATAGACAAGTAGGACTCAAACAGTGCTCTAAGTCTCATATAGCTTTATTCATATCGAATACGCATTTACGCCGGCTCTATCATACATATCCGTAGAACTCCTGTAACATTTCTGAACACGTCCTATACTATAAGCTCTGACCGAAGGTTTGGGTAAACGGAATCAACATATGGTCAAATCTCGTCAAACATTTCAGGGAACATGGTAACTGGTTTACTGTGGTCGAAAATATAATGTGGTGGTGCAGAGAATTGGTATCATGGCTTCAGAAACGGTGATATGGTATTGTAATCTATACTGTATAAAGTGCAATAATGGACTTGGCAGCATATGTAGAATCTTGTGCCATGCATATAGCAAATTGCATATTCAACTGAGCAGTGTATGTGGCAAATGCGTTTGTGACAGATACTTGTAGATTTCAACTAATACAACGTCATTCCCATTCCATTAGGTAGTATGGATAACCAGCGTGGCAGGCACTCACGGGCACCGTACGAGTCTACTTAACAAAAGCAAACCTAGACCGGCCTCAGGTGTACCAGTATTAATATTTCTACAACACCTAGTCTCGATCCTTTTATCACAACCCAGACCTGGTATCATAGTCACATCTGAGTAACGCCGGTGACTCAACCACATCTACATCGATGCATTTTCGTGGCCTGGATATATTCTACGCTGACACTGCCCATTTGTTAAAGCAGCCAAGACCCAGCCGAACTCCTGTGCAGCGTATCCTAGGTACCTCTATGTTACAGGCAGCACCCAGAGGATCAGATCACGTATACGTTGTGGCGGCTTGATTAGCATGATCTGGTAATATTCGACAGGGTTCGGTACTTATTTTATCAGACAAAAAAAGCCCACTATATTTGATCGGCAACGGAAACGTTTGGCAGTGTCGGGAAGGTGTTATGTCAAACACACAGATGTTGCATGTACAGGTCATTGCCTTGGAATGAGTTTGGCTGGGTCCAACAGTGTATTATGCATTACAGTAGCTACTCAGATGGGGGAACATGAGAAGGCAGTGACACAACCAAAGATGGGCAGAAACATCGTAACGAAAGACCAGAGTTCAATAGTCTGAACAAAACGTTAGATGATTTAGCTATAGTACAAATGGTAGCTACCCCACCTTCTCAGGTCCATTACAGAGGCACTCCATAACAAATAGATGCAAGATTGCCTGGAAAACAAAGAAACCCGACTGAGCAAAAGAAAAGAAACCGTTACAAGAACACAAAAGCAGACCCGTTTCATTTCATATCAACCCAAACTTGAACCCCCTATGTATGACTGAAGAATTTTTAACTGTGGTAGACGGACACCGGGACAATCTCAACGCAATCTGATCAACAAGAGAAGATTGCGAAAAATGTTTGATCGGTGCAATGCATTTAAGAGCGCTCGCCACGTAGCCTTCGGGCAAGTTGGACATCCTTGGACTGGATGGTGACACGCTGTAACAAAAATGTTAGAGGATGTTTATTCATGGCATAAGAATTTATTTACCTTAGCGTGGATAGCACACAAGTTGGTGTCCTCAAAGAGAGACACGAGGTAAGCCTCTACAGACTCCTGTAGAGCTCCGATGGCCGAGGACTGGAAACGGAGATCGGACTTGAAGTCCTGAGCAATTTCACGAACCAAACGTTGGAAGGGGAGCTTTCGGATCAAAAGTTCGGTGGACTTCTGGTAACGCCTGATCTCACGGAGAGCGACGGTACCAGGCTTATACCTGTGGGGCTTCTTGACACCACTATTAAGGTGGAATTAGTTAATGTCGCTCAAGGAAATCAGATGTGATATGCAGGGTGACACGGAAGAGACTTACCCAGAGTTGGAGGTGTGGGCAACCTTACGAGCGACCTTGTGGGCAGCTTGATATTGTGGCTTCACTTGCTTACGAGGTGCCTTACCACCAGTGGATTTACCTATGAACGAAGTATTAGTTAAGTAAAACGCGATGGAGTAATAAATGTGCGGAGGTACACACGAGCAGTTTGCTTAGTACGGGCCATTGTAGATGTGTTGTTGTGTTGTTGATTTAATTAACGGTCGAAAGGTATGTGGTGGTTGTGTCGAGTGGATGGAAGAAAGGAAAGAAAGAAAGGTGGGCGGGTGCCTCTTTATAGGAGGATTTTAGCGTGGGGCGGTGAGTCGCATCAATCAAGGGGTGACGGCGTTGCTGGGAGCAAGACCAAAGCAACCAGTTTTCCCCATACATTTTTTTCTTCGTTGCAATGCTCGCTTTCCGTTCACTTTTCCAGCTCTTATTTTTGGTGGGAAACTGGCCCCATATTGCAACGCAAACGTTGTTAGCCAAGTCTTACGCTAGCGCGGTTTATCCAGCATGGGCAGACCATAGCGTCTGGTTGCACAACTAGAGGGCGCTGCTGATGGTTTGGTTGCAACCAGACATGGTTGCACTACCAGGGATACTGGGGCAGCAGAGCCCTTGCAGCCCACACAACAGCACCCACTGGCAAGAAAAGAGAGCTGTGTGATCGCGATTTCTGCCTAAGGTTCGGGGACGCTAGCTGTTGTTATACTTGTTTGGGCGGTTGGCATAAGCGTTTCATATCGTGTCTATCCCGAAAGCATGTGGGTACTAGGTAGGTGCTAGGTTTACTGTAGGTCAGCATAAAGGATTTGGTAATACCAGTACCATATAGCACTTTGTGTGTAAGAAGTATCTTATATGAGTAGCCAGCCATGTATCATATACCTACGTACTTATCTCCCTGTGATATCCGTACTTATGAATGTACAGTCAAGGGAGAAAAGCGAGCGTGCCAAGCACAACAATGTGGTGTAGACATCGCGAGAAAACATCAACAGTGCAGTACCAGCACCAGCACCAGCGAGCCTAGCCTAGGTAGTACCAACGATAAGAATAACAGGATCCATCAGCTCTAGATATTTTTTTTTTTTTTGAGTCTATACGCCTTTCCCCCGAAGGGAGCCCTAGGCTATGAGGCGAGCTCTAGATACATCTTTACTCATATCGCCAATTATTAAAGCTGTCTTTTGTGACCCAACTACATCCCTGCAATTTTAGCGGTGTCCGATCACCCTTCGCTCTTGACTGTACGAGTGTTACACTTCCTTTGCTAGGTAGGTAGTCTGGAGCTGTCCGTCTCATGGCCCCTTTGGGGAAAAGACGTAAACTCAAAAAAAAAAAAAAAAAAAAAAAAAAAACCAATGGAACTTTGGCCTTATGCATAGGTATGCATGGCGGAACCCACATGGCACGACCCGGCGGAAAACGCTGGAATGGTTATCCGTGATCAATATTCTAGAGACAAAGGTTTATGGCATCTCTGGTAGGGCCCCCAGTATAACACATCGTTCGGGCGGCCAAGGCCGAAATATTGATGAGGGCTTCACTGCCATATATAGCATATAGCTCTCATGTACTCCGTACGGTATACGTTTACTCTACATCGCAAGTCCTGAGTCTGCACCAATTGCCTTGGATAATACCACCCCTAACCTGCGATAGGATTTCTCTGAGTCTCGGCGCCGAGGCTGGGGGTTAGGGGAACAGAACTCTCATCGCCAGCGCAACCACGGCCGCGTTAGCGCGTGATGGTGTATGCGCACTTACCAATTTAGCCCAGTCAACCCGACTGAGCCAATCCCAGCCCCCGGTTTCCATTGATTTTTGCCTGCATCAACAGCCGCTCCGCCGAATGTTAAAACACCCACTCATCCACCCTCTTCTTCCCTTTTTATTTTCTCTGCACTTCAACGGTAGCAACGTATTTTTTCCTTCACGACATTACTAAAGTTCATCTATCTTAACACTGATCAATCATGTCTGGACGTGAGTAGTATCACGGACCCGCGACCCACCGACATGGATACTAATGGTGTTATTTTTACAGGTGGAAAGGGTGGAAAGGGTCTTGGGAAGGGAGGAGCCAAGCGTCACCGCAAGATTCTTCGTGACAACATCCAGGGTATCACCAAGCCTGCTATTCGTCGTCTTGCTCGTCGTGGTGGTGTCAAGCGTATCTCAGCAAGTATGTGCCAGCTGTCTGTACCTGGCCAAAATGCAGAATGTTTGCTAACATACTTCCCAGTGATCTATGAGGAGACCCGTGGTGTTCTCAAGACCTTTCTCGAGGGTGTTATCCGTGACGCTGTCACCTATACTGAGCACGCTAAGCGAAAGACGGTTACCTCCCTCGACGTTGTCTATGCCCTCAAGAGACAGGGTCGTACCCTCTATGGTTTCGGTGGTTAAACGACCACCATTGATCGCCTTTCTCTCTTCCGGGTTATGTTCATTAAATTTTTTTGTTACATTGTTAACATTACGTGACGTTCAATAATGGGCTGTTAGGGTGGTTCGGCTGGTGTTACGCTTTGTTTTGCTTTTGAACTCTTCTGCTTTCACGTCTGCTCTGCACTTGGGTGGGGTTCAATTACGGGAATTTTGTACTGTACATTAGCTATTTGGGTATGGAAACATCCAGTACTTCGGGAGATGAATACCTAGTCCTCAGTTCAATCCAGCCGTGCAAAGCCGGTATCTCCCCTGTTGGGCGATAGTCTACGAGATCTTTCAACCACTTTATTGCTGACGATATTCCTTGGTCGTTACTTAGTACAGTATTCATGTGGATTAATACTAGTGCACAATATTTGGCAGGGACTCTTGGCGGGACTAAGCTCATATAGAGAAGACTGACTAAAATCGTATATTTTGGCTCAACCCCGCGACTGACCGCATTATGGACATATCCTGTAAGTTATCCATTGGTTTGAGTCTATGTGAAATTTCTAACAGTTGGGTTTCAGGGCGTCCACTATCAAGGACATTGTTCCTCGATACTGGCGCACGAAGGGCCACAATGTGGAGAGGCGGTTCGGATGGCAAGTTGCTCTACCGTCAATATCAATACGCAATTGCTAATCTGTGGAGTGACACATGGATTACCCATTGAGGTGCGAAATAGCCAACCATGATGTTATGGCTATGGATATTAAGGCCAGTGCAAGAGCATTGTCATGAGATATGCGAGTGAATGAAGGAACACCACTGACAGACTGGTCGCTAGATAGATTTCGATAATGACTACTAACAGGCGTCTACAGAGTATGTATCCAGCATTTATGGAAAGTGTTTGGTGGGTCGACAAGGATCAGGTTTACCTTTGATACCGAGTTATGCCATACTCTACCGCCTGTACGACACCCCTTTCCAACCCGAAGCTCAGCAGATTATAAGGATGTCCAGGGCCCTGCTGTTGCTTTCTCCGTCCCTCTCCTAGATGACCCAAACCACCAAGCTTCTCATATGGACAACTACTCCGTGGACTTTGCTTTCACATACAGGCATTGCTGTTCATTCAGAATTTGAATACATCAAAATCAAAGATGAGGCATCGGGGCGCCAATATATTCTCTTAGGATCCTGCCTGAGGTCACTGTACAAGGGCCCAAAGAAAGCAAAGTTCAAGGCCCTGTAGAAGAATCAAAGGTAAGGATATGCTTGGGTGGAAATACGAGCCCCTCAAGATTACTTCTATGAGGAGATCAAGGACCATGGATTCAAAGCCCTGTCACATCAGACAGTGGTACTGGTCTTGTGCACCAAGCACCAGCGTTTGGTGGGGAAGATTACATGTCGCAGTGGAGCATGGGATCATCACGGAGAAACGACATCCCCCCAATCCCGTCAATGAGTCGGGCATTTTCACCTCCGAGGTCGGGGACTTTGCTGGGCGGGACGTCAAGGCAGCGGACAGAGCTATCATCAAGTATCTCAAGAAAAGGAAGCGACTCGTTGTCGGTAGTCAGATTACTCGCTCGTACCCCCTTTGCTGGTGGTCAGATACACCTCTCATCTACCGTGCTAGGGTCCTAGGGAGTGGAACATCTCCAGGAATAGATACTGGGGTTCCACGCCCCATTTGGATGATTGTGGTAACCACCGCCCCACATTGTACCTCGATGCAGCTCGGGAGAGTCGGCGGAAGAAAATTTCCTTCGTTGTGGAGCTCTGAAGACTGTTGACCAGACTGTTTGCCAGATCGAGGGTAAGCATATCATTGTCAGCTCTTAGCTTGGTATAGTTTGGGAAACACAGCGGGCAAGAGAATCCTTACCGTGGCACATTTTTGTAGATGTTATTGTAGTCTGTTACTACACACTCCCATATTCTGATGCTACATGGGCCCATTATATTAGACTTGGCCTCACATACGGTAGGGCGGGGATATACGGATTGCATAGTTACAAACCTGGACAGTACACTTTATGCGAGTTTAATTGGGCGTATCTTTGGCGGTGGCATTGCGTACGTATATAGCAGGTATGACGGAGATTGAGGCCTGGAGGCGAAAGTCTATGCAGTATTATGCACCAGGAGATAATGTAGGTCTGCATATACAGAACATTACTTAAGAAATTATTTCTGTACACCTGATACATTGTACTCTATCCGTACTTATATTATGCATTCGGTGGGGTGCATTACTCGGGTATGTGTACCATATCAATTAATATAACATGTCGGATTGATATATTAAATATTCAATTTACGGCACTTAGATCTCTGCTAGCTGTATGTAAGTGATTGGTGCGAGTGAAGATGTATTCATATGCATGTACACACCGTACTATTTATTTGTACAATGCCGGCGTGTTGTCCCGTGCGCCCAAGCCTTTAAAGGCGTGGGAACGGGGCCGTCTAGGGTACCCTAGACGTACAGACGCAAAAAAAAACATAAAAACTGTACAATGCCCCTATTGTGGAGCTTTCCTCAGGGCCTTCATCTTGAGGGGTTTATGCAGCATGGTGTCTTATACCCTTTGGGCTCCAAAAAGAAAAGAAAGAGGGGTGGGTGTGTTGACATGCGGCGGCAGATATATTTACTACCACACAGGAGTAAGTCGGCCTGCGCACAAGAACAGGCAGATATGTATTTGATTGCTGTCTGTGAAGTTTTTTCTGCCATGTCAATAAAAACCTTTTGGGTCTATATGTCTTTGGGGCCCTAGGCTATGGGGCGGCAGCTGTGTCAATCTTTTTCGATAGGTTTACATTTTATGCAGGTGCTCACGCTTCAGGGTAACATTCTACACACGCGATTATTCAACAGATAATGTGGTTGAATTAGTAATCAGTTCTCCACCTTTCGGCTCCTCCATCTGCACTGTCCTTTTGTTTCGCGGGTCTCTGCGGGGGGCCATACCAACAATTGGGCTGTGTTGGTTGGAACCTCACGTTTTTAGCAAACGTGCTACCAATGTACCACACTGTTAAGCGCCTCGGGATCCCCGACTCCCAAATCATCATGATGCTCTCTGATGCAACCCATGAAACGCACTCCCTGGCATGGTGTACAACAACGCCAACCGACTTGATTTGTATGGCGACAACATCGAGGTGGATTACTGGTCACAATGGGGAACTGTTGACAGACAGGGTTGCCTCAAGGAGTAAGAGGCTGTTGACGGATGATCGGAGTAACATTTTTATTTACATAACTGGGCATGGTGGGGATGAATTTCTGAAGTTTCAGGATGCAGAGAAGATTAGCGCCTTTGATTTGGCGGATTCTTTTAAAATATTCTAAACACACACTAAAAGAGCTATTTCATTCATATGACAACGATCTGATCAAGTAAATCCTGGTATTAGAACTGACCTGTTCAAGAGGAGACTTGATGAGATCCTAATCACAGAATTTTTTGGGAAAGTACAGTGGATGGGGATGGGATAAGTGAGCATGAGGATCTAATTGCTCTGGGTCGATTGGCTGCGAGTCTTACTGCACTGTATGGCCTTGACGGGGAGTGCAGAAGCGAGGTGAAGAAGGGCGCAAGGAAAGAGATGAAAAAGGAGGCGAAGAAGGAGGGATAAAGTGAAGCAAGCAATGGAGAGAGTGGGAGGCTCAACGGAGAGACTGCCCAAATGCAACAGGGTGGGAGCGATGAGGGTTGAAGAGTGGGGGAGAACCATGATTGGTGGAGGCGTGTCGCTTGTATGTGCTTTTACTACTTTTACATGGGCAGTGAGTTCGGTGTTGTGATATTATTACTCATGAAGTGTTGGAATGTAGGAATATTGGGTGCCAACCGGACTAGAATATTGGATGGTAATAAATTTCCGCACCAAGACTAGGTACCGTACCTAGTCTACTAATCAATTACGGTACCGGTAATGGCTACATTGGGGTACGAATGAACATAACGACAGACTAGTGGAACCACGGAACTAAGGTTCTTCATGCTTTTCGCTGTGCTCAAAAGTCTTCAATGACTCAACTGCGACTCTGTTCTATTTCTACTGCCTCTACTCCCATGATCTTCCTCTTACTCTGCTCTCGAAACCTTCTGACCCTAACCTACTTACTACTAATCCATAGGCAAACTGGGTAGATCACGAGTTTCACGAAAAAGGGGTGTGTCGAGAGGGAATCGTCGTCAAGCAAATCAGGTTCCAGATGAGGAAGCACTGTATCGAGAGGACTCTGAAATTAAGTACCTGAAGACCCTATTCCGGAGAAAACCACAGAAGACACTTCATCTCCCAGGTAGGTAAGATTACCAAACCCAAAGGACCATCTAACTATAGGGCCTAGGCAAAAGACATGGAAATGTGTCTTCGCCGGAATAAGGGCTAGGCTATGGTCACATCCCCAGTACCAGAGGACCCTCTCGAGTGGAAGACAAAGGACAATGGGCAAGGGGTGAGATACATTTATGTTGATATCACTCAGAACATGCGTCAGAATCATGGCCTAAAGAGACCTAAGAAGGAGTTTGCCTCAGTTACGATGACGGAGAGCAGTTGCACAGAATACATGAAACGGGTGAAAGAGCTAGTATCTCAACTAAAAGAGTGTGGGGGAGGAGTAAAGGATGGAGATGTTGCCTACACCGTCAGCGTGGGTTGGCAGAAAGACTAGATTGGCAGCGAGCTAGGAGGTCAACAGGGTTTGACATTAAATTTTGTTATTTTTGAAAAACCTGGTAAGGGTGAAACTGCTTTTGATAAATGGGGTATCGAGTTGGGGAAGAGCGTGTTAAAAGTATGGATTGGTCAAAAAGATAGCAAGGGTAACATGCGGGGGGAAGCTGTGGGGTACGGACGACAAATCCGACAGTCACTCGGCCATGGGTTATTCTTTCTTCTGTTCTGGCTCCTTAGTCTCCTGGAGCCCCAAAAAGCAACAAACAATTGCCCTAAGCACTACAGAGTCAGAATATCTCGTGGGAACGGAAGTGGCCAAAGAAACGATTTGGTTGCAGCAATTCCTATCATCAATAGGAGCTGAAAGAGAATCCTTCTACTTAGCAAGAATGTTTGGAGACAATCTGAGAGAAAATGCCCTAGCACATAACCCTGAATATCACAGCGAAATAAAGCATATTCAGGGAGACAAAGGCTCATAACGGAAATGGTGGAACAGGGGACTATCCAAGTCTCATACATACCTACTCGAGACATGGTTGCAGATACTCTGACAAAACCTCTGCCGAAAGATCGGTACTGGAGATTCATGCGCTTGTTGGGACTGGTATCACACAAGAATAAGACTCTAGAGGTCATGGAACTCATGATCCATCAGTGCAAACAATGCGGCCTGGTCTTCAGCTCCGGAAATAAGCTCTTAGGCAGAAAAAATCATACACAGTGTAGGTTTGCGGAGAGATGCGTGGATCTGCACCTAGGAGGTCAACGTGGGTTTGACTGTATCATTTGGTTTCTTTTTTTGAAAAATCTAGCTAAACGGGCTGTAGCGTACAGGGGGAAGGGTCATGTGCAGGAGGAAGGGTAATGTGGGGGGGTGAGGCTGTGGAGTACAGAATTGACTTTACATCATTTTAACCTGGGTGCTATCCCGGGGAAGTGAGGGTGGGTATGCTTTTTATTTTGAGCACGACAATTGCCAAGCATTCTCGAATAAAAATTACAAGTCTGGGCACCAGAACAGATATGCTTTATTATTGCCTGCATTGGCACAAAGATAGACTGTAATTTTTATTCGGGATTGTCCTGCTCAAAATAAATCTGGGCACGAGAACAGAACCGAGGACTTTCTAAAGGAAATTGGACCGATATGATGATAAAGGGAACATACTGTAGCCTCTCGAATGACGAACCTACCGGTAGATCAAGATAAAGGACCCTTGAAGTGCCAAGACTAACGCACCTAGGTCTAGGTACCTAGTGATTACAAGCGTCAAATGCATACCTACGTTCTGAGTGGGAAATAACAGCAATGCCTCTCCACCTACTACCCAAGAAATCTTGGAGTGCGTTCAGTCCTCTCACTAGTGTTCCTGATCATTACTAATTGCTCGAATTAGATGTTTACAATACCGACAATATTGAACGTGTAAGGCGCGATGAGGAGATTGCACAAAAGAAGGAAGAAGAGGAGGAGATGAAGATGCAGCAGGAGGATGCTGAGAGGAGAATGGTGGAGCTGAGAAAGCGGGCGGCAATGCGGCAGGGTGGAACTGCTCCTTCAGCGGGAGGGGGGGAAGGTGGGGTCGACAAGGGCTCAGTCAGTGAGGGAAGTGCTATGGGCCTGAGTCGGGCAAACCTGACGGGGGGAAATAAGGTTGAGGAGGGGGATGCATTGTATGCAACTGGGGCGGCTCATAGGATTGGGAGTATGGCAGTAACTCTCCATATGCAAGAACATGGGGGTTATAGAGAAGATTCGTTCATTGACCCTCAAGTTCACAAGCTCTTGACGGACAAATCAGGGCATATCAACCTCTTTAATGAGAACCCTTCCGGACCCAGAAGACTCTCTAACCGAGAGAAAAACCCAGAGCATGAGAAAGAAATGGCGGAGAAAGAGGTCAAGATTGCGGAGCAATTCAGCATGGCTCTAGGCAAACCGGCGGGTGAGCTACGGCCTTGGTATGTCAATGTGGATAAGGTTGGTGAGAAACAGGAAAAGAAGACCGAGAAACAAATAGAGATTGAGAAGCGTAGGGATGAAAGGTTCAAGAATCAGAATGACCCCATGGCGGTGATGAGGAGGGGAGTGAGACAGCTGAAAGAAGTAGAAGTAGCAAGGAAGAGAATTGAGGGAGAAAGAAAATACGAGCTTGAAGGCCTGAAGATTGAGCAAGAGGAATTGGCTGGATTTTGTCTGAATGGACTACCAGAGGCACAAGATCACTCGTCACGGCCACAACTGGATAGTTCTCGAAACGGCAGACTCGGGAAAGACGGGGGGAGCCGCAACTATGGATCGGGCAAATACAAACACAGACGGCGAGGCCGGAGTAAAAGCCCTGAAAGCAGCTCGGACACAGCCCGGGACAGAAAACGACGGCATAAAGAAAGGCGTAATTCAAGGGGCAGGGACCACAGGTCCCGGGAGCGGAGCTGGGGTCGGAGCTGGGACCGTGACCCTAATAACGAAAGTGGCTACAAGCACTGCAGAAGCAGCGGGAGAGACCGGAGAGATAGGGTGCAAGGCCGTGACAGGCGGTCTGGTTGGACTGAGGGTAGTGACCAGAGGCTGAAAGGGAAGGAAGGAGGATTGCGGAGGGGAGAAGCTGGGGCATGATAGTGGCTCAGGGCACAATCGAGTCGTGTGGTGAAGGCCAAAAAAATGGCTTTAACTGCCCGTCATATCATGAGGACATACAAAAATTAACAGCAGAGTTGGGGAGTTGTGGGGGGCCCCGCTACAGATCCCTGGTCCATTGAGGTATTACCGAGAGAACACTCGATTTCAAGTTATAGTAAGGCGTGAACTGGGCAGTCACCTGATTAATATATCGCCCCTGTTGCCTATAAGAATCAGATGATAATATTCGTAGGCTTATTCACAAGTTCCTGGATCCCTTGGCCGGGACGGAGCCGGGGCGAGTTACTTGGTAAGGACCGAATCCGCCCCCTTTGCTGGTGGGTCGTGCAACCGGACTGACCCCTCTGGGTAGTGTTATGGCCTGATAGAGATGTTGGAGCTCGTGAGTCTAGTTATAACTATAGTTATAGCACAATCCCTTTTAACATCCTATCGGCACAGCTGAAGTACGTTATCTGATCTGTCGAAGGCAGTGCTGAGTGGGTATTTGAGACTAAATTTCTTTCATCATAGGTACGGTGCCTCAGCTTAGTCAACTTATAGTCTGTTCATGACGCTAGGCCCCACTTTATTACTTGCACATACACCTAGGCACTAGCTTGGCACTAGTTGCGGAACATATGTCATCGTGCATGCGGGAAGCATCCACATCACACTCAACTGACGTTTAATTTTTTATCCCTGCGCAATCAAAACACCGATTTATGCATGAGTTTGGCCGCAATGGATGCATGGTTGGTGCATATGAAACATGATTGATGTTGAGGTGCTTTACTAGGTAGACAGACGGAGCGGCTTACTTAGGATTGGTCCTGATTTGTTTGATCTGCAGCCCTGCCTGGCGCCTCCTGTTCATATTTAGTGAACTGCGGCCCCCGTCCTCTCAGTAGC
>Ga0307514_10002341_pt1 | contig 19868 bp, 6 predicted proteins | sample 16_EM_MG_FD_203088 | JGI IMG/M metagenome (GOLD analysis project Ga0307514, IMG submission 203088) | Populus trichocarpa ectomycorrhiza microbial communities from riparian zone in the Pacific Northwest, United States - 16_EM | ecosystem: Host-associated > Plants > Roots > Unclassified | place... | reverse complement strand
CTTTTTCTTTTTTTTTTTGTTCTTTTAAATTTTAATAACGTAAATAAGAAATTCTCTCATGCAGATCTAGTGTGGAGCGACCACCGACAAAACGATGCATCCCAGCCGTTAAAAGCACCATGGTGGCCCCCCACCTCTTCTGATCATAAAGTGACAACTGCGATTTTTTTTCAATATTATAAATGGTCCCCACATTTTTAATTTCTTTCTTTCGTGAGAAAAAATATTCATTGCATAATAGGAGGATCGAACACGTGTTATTTGTTGAAGCGACAAGCTTACACAAAAATAGTCAATGATCAACCTCGAGGGATTACAGCTAATTCCTACTTTTCGTGAGAGCAAAAAAGTCAATCGCTACAAATAACTGCTGACATGTCACTTCATCTATCTATCTATCGTTTATTGATGGTTTGTTATTGCAGTAATTTTTTTTAATGATTTTGGTATAAAAAAATTAATTTTAGAAAAAATGTAATTAAAGTTTCAATTTTTTTTTTAGTAAAACAAATTATATTGGTGAAATAAATATTTCTAAATTTACAATTAAAATAAAATACAGATTGGATCAAACTATAATATCAAATTATCTTATTATAAAATTTAAAGGTATTTAAGAATATGATAAGAGTGTTTTTTAAAATGATTTCAGTTTATAAATATATCAAAATAATATTTTTTTTTATTTTAAAAAAATTATTTTTGATATTATCTTATTGAAATAAAAAAATATTAAAAACATATTAATTTAAAATAAAAAAAATATTTTTAAAACATAAATAAAATAAACTCTATTTATTTATTTTTGATAAAAAACGTGACATTCACACTTTATCCTTACATGAAAATACTGCAGACCTAAACATTGACTAGAGATGGCGATAGAGGTTGACAAAAACCAAAATTACAGTCAAGTGCGGCACCCTGCCTCCCATCGCGCCATCTTCCACTGATCAGCTTGCTTCTGAAGTTTAAAGGCATCATTACTTGCAGTTATAATTATTTCTGTATTAAAATGCGTGTTAAAAGGTTTTTTTTTAATATATTAAAATAATATATATATATTTTTTAAAATTTTAATTTTAATAATAATATAAAAAATATAAAAAATTAATTAATTTAAAACACAAAAAAAAATTTCAAAATCTTTCAAAACACGGTTTGACTGCACCCTAAAGAGTTCCTCAAGGTGAGATTGAATTGTGATTTACTTCAAATTTAGAGTTAGTAATTTGTAGTTGATTCCAATTCTTTATTCTAGTCAGCTTTGATGATGCTTTCTTAGAAAACTACTTTGCTTTGACAGGGGTATTTATGTCCTAAACAATACCTTTCCTTGCAACTTCAATTTACTTGATGATACTTGTATCTCTCAAGCTCCCTTCTCTGTTACAATCCATTCCAGACTAAATTTACTTCAAACCAAGACCCAATATTTCTTCTTCTTTTTTTAAAAAAATAAAAAAAAGACATGAACAATACAACTTTTCTCTTTTATATCTACAACCATATTTTAACAACGTAAAAGATTAAAATTATTATTTTTATATTTAATTAGCGTTATAATTTTAATTTTTATTATAAATATTCTTATGAGTTAATATTATAAACCTTTCATGAAAATTGATAATTTAAATGAAATAGAGTTGGTATTCTACAATTAGATTATAACAAATATAAAATATTAAAATTACCAATATAAATTATAATTTTATTTTTTAAGAAAACAGTTATAATCTTGATGTAATTTGTTTTTTCATGAAAAAGCTCTTCATTCTCAACAAATGAACCCGTTTTTTTAATTTTCTATTGAACAAAGAAAATAAAAAAAAATATTGAATAGAAAAAATATCTATTTATTAGTGAATAGATCCTAGATGCTTCCATACATGTAGGTATTTGTGGTGATGCTATTCCAGTGTTTGTTTTTTCATTTAAAAAACATTTTTGAATTTTTTTTGTTTCAATTTCTTTTTATAATTTTAAATTATTTTGATAAATTGATATTAAAAATATTATTTTGATATATTTTTAAATTAAAAAATCTTTAAAAAACAAATATTTTAACAATAAAAACAATACTAAAGTAAATAACTGCAGATTGCGAATTCCGGAGTAGAGAAACCGAGCTGAAAAACATAAAGGAAAAAAAGAAAAAATTTGCTTGCATTCAATGCCCACTGCTTTGGCCAAAAAGAGCTAAAAAGGAGATCGTCGAGTCCGAAGACAAATATTTACACAACTTGACAAAATTAAACCTAGAATACGATCATTTAGTTATTGTGTCCAAATCAAAAGGATGAAAAATAATAGATAAATTCATTCAAAAACTATTATTATTTTATGTCTTCCTCTTCATCTTTTTAATTAAATATATCTTTATCTTTTCAGAAAATATTCTTTATGTCCTGGAACCCTAACATTTCCACTAAACAAAAGCAATGTAAGAGAACATATTTCTTGACAAAATTAAAAGAAATCATGCTTGCTCACGATCACTCCACCTGCTATTATGACATTCAACTTCAATCCATCCATCGAAGATGTCTGGGCTGGTTCGATATTTCACTCAAAAGGATTATACACGCACTTAAAACTGCTTAAAAACACATTACAATAGTTTTTGGGAATTTAACATGCATATATATATATATATATATATATATATATATATATAACAGAAGCAGCTAAAAAGATGTATTTCAGGGGTCTAAATGGTGCTCAGACATAAAAAGAATTTTACAGAACAAAGCAAGAAATGTGGCACATAAATTTTTCATAAGATAATGCAACTGGAAACAATTCTGAAAATTCAGTTAAAAATGAACATTTAAATAGGATTGTTATGCATGAACCATTGGAATTGCACCTGTTCACTAATCGTATGTAAATTCTTTCTATGTTCAACAATCCTTGCAGATGCGTCATCCCTGCCAAAAAGAGGAGAGAATAAATAACTATGCATGCTGAAATTACTGCATCACATGCTTAGTCATGAAACAGGTAAAATCGTGTGCATAAAGAAAATATTGCATGAATATATTATATGCAGTTCCAATCATGGAAAAAATTCACCAAAGAAAAATCCTACCCCACCCCTCTTTTGGTCGTGAAGTCTTCAAAACCGAAGAATGTTGGGGATGTGAGAAGACTGACTTGGCTTGATTAGAAGAAAACAAGGGTATACAAGCTATAATTTTGGCAAGAAAACTATGGTGAAATAATTTCACCGATGAATTGATTATTCATTAAACTGGATAGTTGCATGCACAAAAGCATTGAAATACCACAGCCTAGTAGGCAGATATGCTACCGAGTGATGCTTCATTCATTGAAGCAAAAAGAGACAAAAAACTTTGAACTGGCAAGAAGAAATGGACAACTAATGTACATTGTTTTCTAGCTGCATCACACAATTTATTTTGGGAAGACAAAGGGGTTAGAAGAATGGAGAGGAGATCTAGATGAAGGTCTTATAGGACGTGCAGTCGCCAGTTAGTATAAAATCTTAACTAAAAAGCTACCGTTGAGATCAAACAGATGGCATCAAGCTAATCCACATTCATTAGCATCCATTAATCAGACAAACAAACGCAATTTCAAAGGTATTCAACTTCAAATTCCATATTCAGAAACCATCCATGAAGGACAACAAAGGCAGGACATTGTATTTATCCAATCTAGCTTTGTTCTAACAAGGCCCCCCCAACTATATAACTAACAAGGGCCCCCAAGTATGTAACATATAGCACTAGCATAATTGAGATTTCTAGATCATTAACCATCCAAGATATAAATTCTATCCAAATTGCTTTAAGGAGTCTGCACTTGCGTGCTACTTTTGTAAACATAGCTTATGGATTTCTCACAGGTTGTTGGTCAATCATGGTCCTCTCAACATGATAAAGTAATAATATATATATATATATATATATATATATTCTAGACATTGAAATGAATGAATATATACATATAAGAAAACTGAAAGTACACGCCCAAGCTCTCGAAGCTCCAAGTCAAATACACTGCAATGATACAAAACTCTTCAGCCAATCCAAAATCTGCAGTATTAGCATCCTATTCCTATTATACATTCGACTTCAACAGGTAAGCAAGGATGTACTCTGCATGCACCCTAGTGCCTTTCATGCGTAATGTTCATGGGAAAAAATGATAATCCTGCTAGCAACCAAGAGCTCCCATGAAACCAGATCCAGAAGCATACAATTAAGTGTGGTGCTCATATCAATCATGCCATATTTCAATGCCAGATATCTATAATTCTCATCTTGACATTTTGTAAACAGATTGAAAAGAGAACAATGCATAAAAACAATACACAGGAACCATACACCACAGCAACCACGCCAATAAACCATGATAATAGTAAAAACGTTGTGTATGCAAACATCATAACTTCAAAATCCTATTTTTATGTAAAAACTCTTTAATCATATAGACAAAAGAATTCTCATCTCCGATAAACAAAATAATGTGGCTCTAGAGATACTCTGCCATTCACATTTGCATCACAATCAACAAAGTAGATAAAACTCCCAACTCAAAGTTGTGTCATCAATTCATTGCCAACCATCAAGATCACAAACGTTCAATTGAAAAAAAAAAGAAGGTAAAAACAAGAAGACCAAGCTATTATTGACAAGCATTAACAGAAACAGCCACTTATCACTAAATGAAAACAAAAGAAACAAAAACAATAAGAAAATATGCAAGCAAAGAAGTTGTATGGTTACAAGATACAGTACCCAGCAACATTAATCAATCAAGATCCTCTTCTCTAGTCTCGGATCCAAAGTTGGTATTCCCTCTCGAATCCTCATCATTGTTGTTCCCACTCCCACTATTGCTAGCCCCCGCTGATGATCCAACCGACCTACCACTACCACTACCACTACTAAAAGGCCACTGAAAAGCAATCCTAAACCTCCTGTCTCTTGGAGTCTGTGCGTTACCATCACTATTATCACCATCACTAAAAGACCCACCACCACTATTCCCACCACCCGCATTCTGATAACCACCATCATTCCCATTCCCTTTCCTCTGCTCATAATCAGGATCATCAGTAGGCAACTCATACCGACAAACCGGACACGAATTATGCAATTCAAGCCAAGGTGTAATACAATCCTTATGATAGATATGCTTACAAGGGATTTGTTTCGCTTCCTCCCCTAGCTCAAAACTATCCTTACAAACCGCACACTGTGAAGAATCCGACTCCAATAATTCCTTCGTTACCTTAATATCAGGGAGATTCTCCACCGCAGACTTTGATGCCGGCGGAGTTCCATACCTATTAGGATCATTCTCCGCAAGCTGTTGGATCAGTTGCTCTAACCCTGGTCCGATAAAATAATCTCCGAGATTCGCCGGAAGACGAAATCCTGTGGTGTCCATTCCACCCATACCAGAATTATTTTCAATCACAAACTGAATGTTTGCTCCGCCGGCTCTCATGGTTTGGAGGTAATTTTGAAGGAACGCGAAAGGATTGAAGCCGTCGGGATCTTGAAAAAGCGGCGACGCGGAAGAAGAGTTTGTTGTTGTTGAGTTGTTTGATGATCGAGGAGTGGGGGCCATGCCACCGAAGATGGAGGCGAATTCGTCGAGTAAGATGGCGGGGCCGAGACCAGAATCGACAGGGTTAGAGCTAGGGTTTGGAGATTCACATTCTTCGAGGAAACCTTCCTGACAGTTAGGACATGAGAGATCGGAGGTTGGTGACGGAGTTATTGTTACGGTTCGGTCGCACTGGTAACAGAAGTAGAGTTGCGGGACGCCGACGCCGCCGGTGGAAGACATGACTATTTTTATTGAAGGATTAAAATGGGATTTTCTGATTTTTGAATTTTTGTGAGTAAGCTTTTTGAAGGGAGAGATTTTTTCGTGAATTTATAGGTGCTTAGATAGAGAAAACAACGATGACGTATTGCATACATTTTATTTTCCATGTAAATTATGACTTTTAGTCCCTTTTTTTTTACAAATAATTACTCTCTTTTTTAAAAGACCATTTATCTAGGTTTCAAAAAAAAAACAATTTCCAATATTTATATTTTTGAAATTTGTTAATAACTTATTTTTCTATGAATTTTCAATTACTTAAATATTGAGTCGTTTTAAAATTAATAATTTATATAGGTAATTTAAGTATATAAAAATAATAAAAAAATATCATTTGTTTAAAAAATAATTCATGACAAGCAGCCTTCCTAAAAAAAATACTTTATTTGTTTTCCAAACTTTTGAATGTTTTTTCCTGAATGGTTGATGGGTGACAAAAAGTCACATCAACTTGGAAGTTGGAAGTCAACTTATTTTGAAATTGAATTTCAGTAATTTAATTTCTGTTATAGTCATAATTTTTAAAAGTTTGGTTGAATAAATTATTTTATCTAAAATTATTTTTTTTATAATTTTTATTTATCTAAGTTTGGTTGAATTAAACCTACATAAACCAAGCTGAATTTAATAATTATAGTTAGACTTGTAAAATATCGAGGATAAATCCTGTAGAAAAAGAAAATCAGAAATTGAAATTAGGAAATCCTTTCCTTCCATTAGCGATTTAGCGTCATTGTTAGCATGTTTGAAATTAAAGAAAGTAAAACTTAGTGGTTCAATATTCGCAAAAATAGTAGAATTTAATTTTTAAAATCTCACTTCATATCCTTAATTGAGTTTTTTTTTAAAATGTCATTTTAAAAAAATTGTTTATAGATTAAATTACACAATTTGTTCATGCAGTAGTTAGGATCTCCAAAATATCGAGTAAGCATATAATTTTTTTTATAGTTTATTCTCTTTATATTGAAAAAAAACTATAAAATTTTATTAATGTTAAATAGTAAAACTATTTTCTTCAAATAGAAAGACTAGGAAAACCTGGTAATAATAAATAGAAATAGAAAAAAAACTTTTAAATTGAAAAAATAAAATTAATTAAGAAAATTATTTATTTTTTCCAAAAAGCTTATGCACCAATCTCTCTAGTTTAAAATGAACTTGCCCTCAAATTCAACTAGATTCTTCTTAGTTGAAAAAAATATCATTTAGAAAATATCTAATACAACGTTATTCAAGTAGAATCTACCTAGTAAAAAAAACAATAATTTGTTTATATGTCGAATGCTCCATCATGAGTTTCTAACATTTTTGTAAGTATTTTATTGTAAATTCTTAACATCTTTATGTATCTCATTTCATTATGGATCCTTAATACCTTAATGCAAGGCACCTCGTAATAGTTTTCATCACCAGGATTTCTAATAAAAATCATATCAATTACTTATTAGGAATCGGTAAATTTTGATGCTAATTGGCACAGCCAGAAATAAAGGATAATAATATTTGTTATAAGTTAGAATTCTAAAAAAACATGAACACTATAAATATAGGAAGACATTCAAAATATATAATCACTATTCATTCAAGTTTTACTTATCGAAAGGCTATCACGACCCTTTATACAAAAAAAAAAAACTCTATAAATACTAAATAAAAAAATAAAAAAAATTCTCTTCAAATAAAAAACTAGAAAAGACCAATAATATTGAATAGAAAAATAAAATAAAATCTTAACCTAAAAAGAATAAATAATGAAAAAAATATTTATTTTTCTAAAAAAAAACTTGTGCATCAATATCCTAATGTTTTGGAACAAGGTTAAAAAATAATGGTGAATTATTAAAAAAATAATTATTATAGAGATAATTTTTAAGGGTGTATGAATTGATTTTTAAGCATTTTTTATGTATTAATATATTAAATTGTTAAATGTTAGTCAAGGGAGAGAAAAATAATTAAATTATAGTAATGATTAGTGAGAAATAATTAAGAATTACCTGGTGTGGACTCAAGACAGAAATAAAAAGAGATGAGAGGAAAAAAAAAATTGATTTGGAGGTTCAAGAAAGAGTGTGGATAATCATTAACCTCATTTAAAAGTTTACCCTAAACCACTAAAAAATTATATCAAACTAACTTCAAGTATAAGATTTAGATTCCATTAACCAGCTACCAAACAAAACCTAAAATTAATTTATTATATGAGTCTATTTATTTTTTGAGCCATGTCACTCCTTTTATTTTGTGAAACAAAATATTATCTATGCATATAATAAAAATGGGGGACAAAATTATACAAAGACTCACCAACCCATTCTTCTTTCCTTTCTCTCTCTTTTTTTGCTTGGTTTCCTTGATTGACTTATTCATTTCTTCACTCTAGACCTTAATATTTTCATATTCTTTAATTCTAGTCCCTTGGCTCTTAATTTTTAGAAAAAATAAAAAGTTCAAATAATATCTTGTAAAATCGAGTATTGATATGATGCCAAGATATTTTTTTGATATTATGATAATTAATTTTAAAAAAAGTTAAAATAAATTATCAATTAAAAATATCAACAAACATATGATGTGAGAACTAAATTAAAACAAAAAAAATAATCAAAGAAAAAAAACAAGAGGATCAAGCCCAAAACATATTTTTTTTATAAAACACTGTAAATTACCATTATAATTCATAATGTTTATAGGTGCAGGAAAATAATGTTGTCCCCCACACCTTTTTATTGTTATGTAGTTTTATATAATTTTTAATACTGATTTTATTGAGAAAAATATATCAAATCAAAACAAGATAACAAAGTTCTCCATCCCACATGACTCGAGCCATTGGTGATAACGATAGATATTGCAAACAAAATCCTTTGATCCCATTTGTTATTGTAAGTTGTTAAACTTGATTTAGTTTAAAGGGTTGATTTGACGATCTCAAGATGTAAATTGAATTTTATTATAAATTATTTTTTAAATTAATAGTCAAACCCGAGTGATCTAATAGATTAAACAATGACCTAACCAAAACTCAGATTAAACCGATCCGGTCACAACCAAAAATAAAAAAAATAAAAATATCACTTTAAATAAAAATAATAAATCCCAGCTAATCCAGTAATTGTATACCCTGAGTTATAAGCTGAGTACAACTATACTTGTAAAAATTATTAAACGGGCCTGTGGGCTCAGTCATGTTGTCTGGGTAAAAGTCGGGCCTAAACCCTTAACTCAAAGAAGATTTTCGTGGCTCTTCCTTGCTGTAATCTACAGTCTCACAAAAGTCTTTTCTTTTGTTCTTCACGTCTTCTCCATTGATCGATAAAATTCCGAAATGGGTTCGCGAGGAGTAGCAAACATGATACTGTCAAGAGCAAGCAGGATGAAAGCAAAATTACAATCATCACTAGAAGCAAGTCTTTTGGAAATCGAAGACGTATCACACCAGCACGCAGGCCATGCTGCCATGAAAGGCAATACTGCAGGGGAAACTCATTTCAATGTCAAGATTGTGTCTCCCAAATTTGACGGGCTTAATCTAGTGAAGCGTCACCGCTTGGTTTATGATGCACTCTCGGAAGAGTTGCAGTCTGGGTTGCATGCTCTCTCCATAGTTGCCAAGACTCCACAAGAAGAAGGAGCAGCTGCAAAAAAGTGATCCAAGTGAGGTTCGAAGAAACTGAGGTTCTGGGCTACTCTTGTTCTTGGGTTTTGTGTGTTTTTAATTGCTGTAAGTCTTTTTGAATGTCCTGTTGTAATTGGGCACTTCGATTTTTTTTTGTTTTGTCTTGTCAGAAGATAATTGAATGAATTGATTGGAGCTCTGATTTTTGAAGTGGATGGGATATTAGGGGTGTGATGTTTTAAGGAATTCTTGATCTGAAAAATAGAATCTTCTGGTTTTTTGTCAAGAAAATTTACAGAACATTGAATTTGAATTTGTTGCATTGGGAGACTTGTTACAATTCGTTTCCTTCATACTTGGTCTCAGCACTGAGGTCTTGCCCACGTGATCCTTAAACCAAAAGACAATTTATATGCACAATATTATAATTTTGTTAATGCTAAAATCTTGGAATTCTCTTCCTAACAACTCATTACACTGTTGTCCTTCTGCGTTGTCTGGAGTCCATGAGATTGCCAATATAGCACTTTTGCTTTTAAGCCTTCCCATATAGATGATTACCTCTTTATGCAGCTTGCATTATGGGAATGGAATGGTTCTTTTCAATTGCGCATTGTTGAACTCGATACTTGATAGTTACATAGCCATTAGAATACTTGATCGGTCGTTTGTTCTTTCATCTTGTCTTGTCTGTGAATTGTTTGCAAGGACATAGATTAGCTGATGATTCTCTAATTTATAGCCCCGGCTTGTGATTCTCCCTGCGCTGGCTTGCACAAGAGAATCAGTTAATGGTCAGACTACCAACTTTTATTCCAATAGCACTTCTTCATAGCTACCCATAGATTGATAATTATGGCCCGCTATTGTCCTTGGAGGTACCTGGTCATGGATATTCTCACAGCTGGTTTTTTGTTATACCATTTCTTCATAGTTGCTTGCAATGATGGTTAAGCATTTACATGGAGGTTCAGCAAGATATGATTTTTTGAGCTTTTCTTTTTTCATTTCCACTGTCTCTTTTGTACCTCACTGAATTCTATTCAACTAATCTGGCTGATGGACTAAATATTTGATGCACTAAATATTTGCAACTGACTGGTAGTAACCTGGAATTCTTCAAACTCACAACCTCCACTTTAAAGGCGAATTGCAGCAACCAGTTCTGCACATGTGAATTCTTCATCATCAGAATGTTCATTAAAGCAGCTGTTTATGTTTTATAAAATCATGATTCTTCACCAATGAAAACATCATCTACACATGCAAGTGATATTTTAGAACCTTTTCTGTATTTGATATGAGATTGAGCATGGATGGGCACTACTGTTGTATGTCTTTACAGTTGCTTGTCAATTTTGTGGCTGGAAACCTGTCCAAAAATTCATAAGTGTAACTTGGCTATTGCACAAGACACTTTAGATAATTATACATTTCAGGGTTACGGAGGCTAGTTTAGTTTGTGTTAGTACCAAATGATAGTGTACTCAGTCACTAATGCTGTTCTAATGAACTCTTTATCTGAATAATTTGGATGAACTTTTTTGCCATGCAATATGTGGCCGTTAGCCTCTTGAAGTTCCAGGAAATCAACTAAAAATATTCTGAATTTGCTGCACGCTGTGTCCATGGCGAGAGAGGACATGCTTAGGAGTTAGAAGTTGAAGTAAGCTTGTTTGGACAATTGGAGAAACTTGGCTTTATAATGATCCATATCACAGCAAGAATGCCTCATCAGTAATGGGATAAATAATGATTATTGTTTATTTTTACTTTTGACTTCTATTTTTGTCTATCGGAAAGAGATTCTGGTGAGTGAGAATCATTAACCTGAGATATTTCTGTAGTTGGAGCTTAGTCTGTGTTTCATTATTTAGAATTTTGTGGTCAATTGGCTCTTCATCATGCGTTACTTTTACCAGGAATAGCAATGGCTCCAAAACACTTCAGTGTCACAAATAGTGCACAGCATTCTAGCCCCTGATAACTGGGTCCCCAAATGGCGCATGCTAAATAACGAAGCCCATTTAAAATACAAAACTAGCTTCAAACTTTATTCTTTATAAAAATAAAAAATTAGTAAAGTTAACCTTAGGTTTTATTTGAGTTTGACAATCAAATTGCAAGTTCATCTGGGTTTGATCAGATTAATATTCAAAATAATTCATAAACAAACTGCCCGGCTTAGTCTAGATTTCAAGTTAAATGTAATCATGTCGACCTGCCAGACAGAGGGAGTTTAATAACCATGCTACAAATTTAGAAAACCATTGGAAACAAGCTCAAAGAGAAACCATGGAAAAGAAAAGAAAAGGTAGAATTGGATAGTAAATCCACCAAATTTGAAGGTGCAGTGAGCTATACAGTGCATTTTGTTAGGTCCAATCGCAATGCTCATTTTTAAAAGGAAGAAATTTATGATAGTATCTTTCGGTTAGCTTGGAATTTGCCGCCAAATATAACAGCGAGGTGCCTACCAAATCAAAGCTTGCATTCGCTGCCGTCTTTTCAGCTTTCCCAACCATTCCCTCCTTTAATTTTGCTGGTCACAAGCAAACCCCATATCACAAAAACTTAGAAAAACAAACCCTCATTTAGCATGTCCTGTCCCTCCTTTTCTCTCTCCGATCCAATTTATAGCTTTCTCTTCCCTTTTTTGTGTGCGTGCATGGCGTATCTTTCTATGTTTGATGGTTGAGATTAAATTCGGATCACAGGGGATACATATAATCATCATTTCCTTAAAAAAAGCTGAGGGAGGCAAACATGAACAGCAAAGCCTCTGTCTCTAAGGAGCTTAATGCCAGGCACACCAAGGTCTGCTTTCCCTTTTCACCGTTTTCTTTGTCATCGTTTAGGATCTTCAGTTTTAGTTTTGAGGGGTCATTGAATTTGAGTCAAAATTTAATCGATTTTCCTTCTTCTTTATCATCTTTTCTTGCCCTGTCTAATAACCCCAGCATGCATTCAATTGCCCTTGTCGTCAGTTCTTTCCCTGTTTTTTGTTCAAGTTATTTAATTTCTTTTTTGAACTATTCATTGATTTCGAGTTAAAACATAGCTGATTAAGAAGAGAAAAGGGTCTCGCATTATAATATATAGCAGTTCTCTATAATAGGAATTCTATTCACCAACTGTAGCAAATGGTAACTGGGGTGATGATGTCGAAAATTGAAATTCATAAGGAGGGGACTATAAAAATGTAGATGATAGATTTGATAAAACAGTTAAAACATAGCTGATTAAGAAGGGAAAAGGGTCTCGCATTATAATATATAGCAGTTCTCTATAATAGGAATTCTATTCACCAACTGTTGCAAATGGTAACTGGGGTGATGATGTCGAAAATTGAAATTCATAAGGAGGGGACTATAAAAATGTAGATGATATATTTGATAAAACAGCTACACATAGAAGAGTTTGAAACAGCTAATTCTTAGACAAGATTCAAGAGTAAACAATCAATGCAGATCAGGTAGAAACTACTCATGGTATCTAGATTTTAAAAGTAACATTATCATTGGAGGGCAATACCAGAAAACTGGGGGCCTCAGCATACTTATAGCTCACTCTTCTAAGCCATTCTGATAATAAATACTACAAAGAGAATGATTTTTGCTTAAAGAGTGATTCAACTTTGAGTTGCATTTACTTAATCAACGTCAAGTTTTTCTCTGACAATGCGTTCTTTTTCTTACTCTTTTATGCAGATATTAGAGGGCCTTCTTAAGCTGCAGGAGAACAGAGAATGCGCTGATTGTCATAGCAAGTACTCATTTATGACCCTTTCTTAGCTTCAGCTTAATCATTTTCGCAACTATAATGTCTTGCACTCAACTAGAATTCATCCTCGCCTGGTTTTGGATTAGGCTGTTTCATGCCCTGGCCACTTTTAGAGATAAGCTAAAATCTTCGTGTTCACCATTATGAGGTGCTTGTTTAGCTATAATCTATTTCAATGGGTATTGGATTAAGTTCCAACATGAGATCACATTCTTAGTAAGCACTCTGGAACCTAACTTCAGCTGAACTTGTATATCCACACATGGAGTTTTGTGAATTTCTCTTATGTTTTCTAGCAGCTGCTTTTAGTCTATCTTAGAAGGAATTCTTTGTTTTCTAATTTCCACTGAAGTGAGGGCAACACCTGAGTGATTCTAGGACTACGAGACAATGGAAGCATCATACACATTGCAAAACTCACAGAAACATTGTAGAGAAAGTTACTGACATAGAAGCATAGTGAACTGAATTATCGTGACTGTTGGCTCCCATTCTTTGCTACCTGTGTGCTATAAGTCAAAAGCCTGGCAGGCATGGATTTTTTCACTAGTTAGAATAGTTTTGACATTCTGGTGATGCAAAAATATGGTTGTAGAGAATTTCAAATTACGTCTTTACTTGTCCAAGAAACTGTTAAGAGTTCGATCTTAGAATTTTGGCTTTTCAATTTATTATCTCAGGGCACCGCGATGGGCAAGTGTGAACCTTGGAATATTTATATGCATGCAATGTTCAGGAACTCATCGGGGTCTTGGGGTGCATATTTCACAGGTTTGTATTGCTATTCTTGCTTTTCTAGTGTATCTTTCACCTTCTACTAGCAAAATCTGGGATCTTTACTTGTATAGCCATTTTTTACTTCCTTTTGTTATTAGCTCTTTCATTTTTATCGCTATACATTATTTTGTTGGCTCCTCACCACATTACGTCATTACCTGTACTGATAATGGCTTGGACATTTTGGCTTTGCGAATAGGTACGGTCTACCACACTGGATACATGGTTGCCAGAGCAGGTTGCTTTCATGCAATGTAAGCATATCTCACTGTTGTTACGTGTGAAATGAATCGCGAATCAATCATCTGTAAATGATATAGTTTCTCTATTAAAAAATAAGTTGTTTCATGGCCTTTTCCTCTATGAATGACAGAAAAATTTAAGATTTTGCTACAAAAATCTGACTGATAGGTTTTGTTATTTTTCATTGGTCATCCAGCTTCTCTGGCTAAGAACCACAAGTAGATATATAGTTTGCGGTTTAATGCTTGAAAAGCTTTTGATCTCGTTTAATTTGGAGTGTGTATAATGACCATTATTGCACAACTGTTATGCTAACCATTCTTATTTGAATTTGTTTGTCTAATAGCCGTGGGTAACAGGAGATCCAATAGTTTCTGGGAAGCAGAACTGCCTCCAAATGTTGACAGAAGTGGGATTGACAGATTTATCCATGCTAAGTAAATCTGCTACTGAAGTTTATAGTGAGCTGTATCTGAGAACAAGATTTCCATCTTTATCTTTCTTGATTAACCCAGTTTGAATTTTTCCAGGTATGGGGAGAAAAGATGGGTTTCAAGAAATTCAAAGCAACCAACTGAAGTTTTAAGTCGAATTAACTATAATAATGACATGTTGGTAGAAGGTGCAGCCAGTAGGGTTGTTCCGAGGCAAACACGGCCACAGTCTCTTGACGAAGAGAGTTTTACCAGGATCACAGCACAACTTTCTCCTCCAATTACAAGACCTCGTTGGGTAATGTTCCTAAATAAATCTTAATATATGGTGATTTGTGCTTGAGAGAAAACTCTACCTGACTTGCATCTTAGTTATAAACTGAGAATAATATGTAAAAGAGAATGGAAGCTAGAATCTTAATCACTTTCTAAGTTTTATGCTATGTGAATAACCTCACAAAACTCTTTTCAAATCTTGTGCAATGCTACGATATAAAATGACTATTTATATGAATGGTATTCTAATTATCTATAGAATGTTTAAATAAACAAAAACAATGCATGAGCTCTAAAGTCCACTTTTCCATATAGGCTTCGTTGGACATGAAGAGCGATCCAATTGCTTTTCCTACACCACAGGGACTAACTGAGAGCATAAAGAGGACCGATGGTCCTACAGACCTCTACAGCTTGCTTTATGTCGATGATACGCAACAAAATACCTCTTCCATGGCAACTCCTTCGAGCTGGGCAACTTTTGATTGTAAGTATATGGTATATCTGTTAAGTATGATATGTGCACATCTTTTATTGATATATAGAATTAGCATTTTGATAGTTCCTGAAATTAACTGTTGGAATATATTGTAAGAAGGAAAATCTTCACGCTGTGTAAGTTCTTTCAAATTCTATTAGCTTACCATTCTCTCCTCGAATTCAATGTTTTCTTTCTCCTTTTTTTTATTTTTGGATGAAATGTATTTTAATTTGTTTGAGATAAAGTGAGATGGTAGTTCTCTGCGATACGAATGAATGCTCTTTATGTAGACTAAGTTGCCTGAAGACAGCCTCCAAGCATGTTGATCCTAGCCTGAACTTGATGCACCGCTCTTGATTCATCATAAAACTGCACCATCAGAATAGACAAGTTATACGCTAGACTCTTATACCACAATCTGTGGTTGCAGGAAACGATGTGCTGTTCAAGCAGGTGGAGCTACTTCACAGCTGGTCAAGTCGGACCATAGCATCGATTACCAACTAGCCACTAAAGTATAGATCACAAGTTTATGGACTGAAGTGAACAGTTTATATGTCATCAACAAGGTTTGCTCTCTCATATTTTGCCAAATTTGGCACACCCCTTTTCCTCTAGGAGGTGCCATAAGATTCGAAGAACATTCTCTGTCAAGGGTAGTGGTTTCTCATCTCTGTATGTAGGAAAATCATTTCCTAGATAAACATCATTTATCTGCTTGTGGCTGTGCAAATGTTGACATCCTTTTCTGTATGCCATACAGTATGAAAGCAAGGGATAGTGTATCATTTCTTGTAAATTGTGATATTCAGTTAAAGTTGTGGTTTCACCCTTCATTGATGACTGTTCAAGGATCTTTCTTGGATGAGAAGCGAGGTGTTGAGCAAAAAATTGTACAAGTTGCTCCACTGAATTGTTTACAGCGGCATGTAAATCATACGCAGAAGCATACAATTTTAAAGCTAAGAGTTACAGTTTGAGTAGGATGGATTTCAGGACATGGATCTATCAGTGCATCTGTCAACTTTTCAAGTTTCATGCAGAATTTACTTAAATGTAACACAAAGGCCATTTCTTCCTGTTTTCTGAGATGCCTTTCCTCCCCTTCCCATGACTATTCTTCGGCTGATTACTGGGGCATTTAGGAGGTTAATGTGATTGATTTACTTCATGTGGTCTGGCAAAACTCTGGGCTGTTGTCATGCATTTTTAAAAATAAGTTTAAGCCCATTATAAAGGACCCAGAACTATGAAGTTATCGAACAAGAGAGAAAACAGAAGATGATTGCTGAGCATAGTTGTCAAAACCAATCTGGGCATGGCCCAGAAAAAAAATCTAAGCTATTGGATGACTGGTTTAACTCATGAGAAAGCTGTTTTTATTAGAACTACATTGTTTGATTTTCTGTTTTTTTTAAAAAAAAAATGTTGACAGATTTATATCGAGTTTATTTGGATGAATAGAATTATTAAAAACTTAGATAAGTCAATATCTAAGTGTATGATCGAAAAATAAAAAAAAATTATAAATATGATAAAATTAAGTTCAAAACCCATATACAATTTTTAATAATAAAACACTGATTTCAATCGAATTTTCATGAACAACTTATTATTAGTTTTATTATTTTTAGATCAGATATATAATTTTTAAGAAAAAATCTTAAATTTCAAATAAAAATTTATAATAATATTTAAGAATAATATCAAAATTAAAAAGTAACTGAAATCGATAAAAAAAAAATTTATGTGTAAAAAAAATAAAGAAATAAAAAAAGAGAGTAAAGGCCCAGGCACGCACGCGCGCTTGTCTGGCCCTGATTTGATTTTTTTTTTTTATTTTTTTTTCAAGGGGGCGAGCCACCCCTTATATTTTTGGAGAAAAAGAAATAAGAGGTCAGCTGTCCCAATTTAAAAAATGAAGGTCATCCACAACGCTGCAACCTATTCCCTTATCACGCGCACCTTGACCAAATGTGCAACAACACAAAATTGTTATAAATCGATTAAAAAATTATATTAACATACTTCACTATGAACATAAAAATATTATAAAAAATCCTCTTTTTTTTTTTTTTTTTTTGATGTTGTAGGTTAATATTAACCCGAGCATGTAAGAGTGCTGCGATACATGTTCAATATTAAAGGTGCATGTTCAACATGAACTTGGGTTACCATCCCGAGCCCATATGCCTTGATAAAAGTTAGGTTCGGGAATGGTAGCTTAAGCTCGTGGAAATGTTTTTTTCAAGAAAAAATTAAAATTTTAAATTTATTAATTAGTTATTTATTTTTATTGCTATATTATTAGAGAATAATACAAATTATATCCTGAGACTTCACCTAATAGCTTAAGCTATTAGGTTGAGATGGTTCTTTGACATGGTATCAGAGCCTTGATGATCAAGTGGTCACGAGTTCGAATCTCACCATCCCTATTTATTTGATAAAAATTAAGCACAAGATAATATGGGCTTGTGCAAGTTTCAAGCCCACTTGAGGGGGTGTGTTAGAGAATAATAAAAATTATATTCTGTGACCTCATCCAATAACTTAAACTATTGGGTTGAGATGGTTCTTTGACATATATAACTCTCTCCTCACTATATTCTCTAATAGAGTTGTAAGTGGAACATGGGTCTACAATTTTATAATTGAGTTTTTATTTATAATTGTTTTTTTAACTGAAATGTTCAAATTAACTTATACGTAAATTTCTGGGCTATTGTGCCCATATCCTCATAGATTTCCCACGGAACAAGATAAGTCACTGATTTTTTTACACAAGGTTTAGATGGGCCAAGTTCTATCTATAAAAAATTATTTCTAATTTCTAATTTACATTAATCATAATATCCGTTGTAATCCAATTCTGATCATTATACATAAACGTTGGTTACAATAATAAATTTCTACGAGAAACATAAATATTTCTGATTATATACTCTTCTTGAGCCATTGAAGAAGATTTTTTAAAATAAAAAATAAAAAACATCGATTCAATTATGGAAATTCATTAACGTGGCCCTTCCATCAACCTAACAGAAACCCTTTTTTTTTAGGAAAAAACCCAACAGAAATTCTTGCATTTGTCGTAACTTTAATTTGAATTTAATTAAAAATCTTGTCTTCCCATAAAACCAATTCCTTTGATGCTTTTCTTTATTTGTTTACTCTTCCTTTTCTCTCGTACGGATTCAAGCCTAAGACCACATAACCTTAGATTCTCTTCTTTGTTTTAAAAAGTCGATCAATGAAGCTACTGGCAATGCTTTAGGGCATGCAAGGACAACTTCGAGCATGGAATCTGTTCTTTTGCTCGATGCTGTCTACTTTGAGATTGTGCTTCGGACACTACAGCACAAGAACCATAGTAATGGGTGTCTCTCTTGCATCTTAGCTTTTGGACATATAAACAAGATTTTCTTGGAAAAGACAAGCCACCTAAGAGCTGGCACTTCTTGTTATTTAAATTATATAACTCTTGTGGTAACTCAACTAAGTAGGTTTTAGATTTGTTATTCAATAATTATGAGTTTGAATTCTTTCATGAACACTGGAGATTGATATAATTTTTAATTTCAGAGTCTGTGAGACTAGTCGAAATACACACAAGCTAACCCAGACACCCATATTAATAAAAAATCAGGGAATATTAATAATTCGTTCAGTTGGGTAGAGAAGGTACTGCTCATGGATTGAACCATTACATGAAAAAACTCATTTTCTTTCGCTGATATAAATCTCTCTGTCTATGTTTTACTGTCGAGATGGAGACAATTCCATTAAAATGACCAACTTGTTCTTTATTCATGCATTCAAACCCTTCAATTCCACTTGCTCTACGGCACCACGGTATTTCTATACAAGCTTTAGGAAACCAGCTATTGTTTGACCTAATCATTGTATCACTCGATCCTACCTCAATTAATTATCGTTTGGTTTAATGATACTCTCTTATAGAGTAAGGGGAAGAGAGAATAAAACTTGAGTTCAAGCCTTTTTATGATCTTGAGAAATAGAAGATTTTGGAGACCATTCCTATGCAAACCTATGATTGAGGAGACCCGGAATCTTTATGTATTTCATTAAATAAACTATATGAAGGAATTATGTTTCTTACCTTTTCTTTGTTTTCTTTTTTGGTTAGATATATAGTGATTGGTTATTTTTTACTTTTAAAGAGAAGAAGACAATAAAAATAGAAGAGAAAAGATAGAAAAAGAGATAAAATTGTGTTTAGTAGTGGTGTATAAAATAAAATAATTGTTTTTAAATTATGTTTTGTTATGATGAATAAAATAAAATAAAATATGAAAAAATCTATTTTAGTCTTAATATGTATTATTATGAAACTTTTATATATATATATATATTGTTATTT
>Ga0307514_10002340_pt1 | contig 19879 bp, 15 predicted proteins | sample 16_EM_MG_FD_203088 | JGI IMG/M metagenome (GOLD analysis project Ga0307514, IMG submission 203088) | Populus trichocarpa ectomycorrhiza microbial communities from riparian zone in the Pacific Northwest, United States - 16_EM | ecosystem: Host-associated > Plants > Roots > Unclassified | place... | reverse complement strand
TTCATCATCTCCATTTCCATCTTCATCTTCACCGCCCCCCTCCTCCTCTGCTTCCTCTTCCTCCTCCTCCTCCTCTCCTTTGGTTGAGCCCGAAGGCTCTGATACCTCCTCTCCACTACCTTCTTCCCCACTCGCATCCTTCTCTTCCCCCTCTTCCTCTTCCTCCTCCTCCTCCTCCTCCTCCTCTTCCTCCTCTTCCTCCTCTTCCTCCTCACTACTCTCCTGCTGGACCTTCGCCTTCCGCCTCGCGGCCCCGGCGGCGGTTTTCTTCGTTGAACCACCCGCGGCGCTCCCACGGGCGCCAGCGCGAGCACCACTCCTCGGGGTAGCCGGGGCGCCCCTCACCACGCTCAGTCTCGACGGGGCCCCCACCCCAGACACCCTTTTCCTCGGCAAAGGCCTCTGCGAGACCGGCGACGACACCGCCACAGATTCGTCATCCTCACTCCCTCCCACACCTTCACTTCTCGCAGGACTCGCCGCCGCTTTTCCACCCCCCTTCCCACTCCTCGCCAACTCATTAGCCCTCTTCCTCCTCAAACTCGCTGCATGACTCGGACTTGCGGTCCCCTCCGGGTTCAACCGACGATCAGCCATCATCTCGCCAAACTCCTCCTCCGGGAGCCGAAAATCCGTAAACCCGGAACTCGCCACATCACCCTCATCATCTGGCAGGTCCTCTCGCTCATCTAGACCCTCCAAGTTGTAAAGACTATTCAATTTTGCCCAGATACCTGACGGAGAGGTATGTACATCGAACACGCCATGGTTCCGCATGAGCTGCGTGATGGAGAGCATCCGGAAGTGTTTGTGCATGCCGGCGGGTTTCCACCGGTACACGGCGATAGCTTTGAAGAGGGTGATTTCTTGCTCATCTGTCCAGCCATCGGATAGCACGGGCTCAGTGAGTAAGTGGGTGGTGGTGGTGGGTACGGAAGAGGGGGTGGGACCGGGGGTGTTGGGCGCGGCAGGAGCGTCGGAGGTGGTGTCGACGGTGGTGGGGACTCGGGATTTCTTTTTGGGAGGCATGATAGACGCGCCCTGGAAGAGCAATTGAGGTGATGAGTGCGCACGCTGCGGTTGGAGTTGGAGTAGTAACAAATGACGTGACGTGACGAAAGAAACCTAGCACTGCATACTGTATTATGCAGGGGGGAAACCCCACCCAGACCAATGACCCTCTCGGTTTGGCTTGGCGTTGCCCTCACCTCGAAACCTCCCATCTATAATATTTCTATCCCAAAGTTGAGGATGAGGAGCAGACCGCCCACACTTTCAAGTAGATATTGAATTTCTCGAAACAACCCAAGTGAGAGGAGGGGGAGAACGGGAATGTATACAAAAAGACAACAAAACATTATGTTTATGTTTTCGCATATATATATAAAAAAAAAGAAAATTGATATCCGCTTGCTTGCATAAATAACTTCCCACTTCATCTGCCAAAAAACTATACCTCCCCTCCAGCGTATCCAAATACAGCCAACTAGAGAAAAAAACCCAAAACGCATACATTTACAAACCATCCCCGAATCATATCACTGCCCCCCCCACCCCAACCCCTACTACGCCATGTATCCACCCATCCCAATTACCATTCCTTAGATCTACTCTTGAAGCTTAATCGACTCCCCCGCCGAAAAAGTCCGCGCTCAACCTATCGCCTGGCCCCATCGGTACTGCCAATCTCCCGGCAACAGGAGTACTCCTGCCCCCCTCCTCCATCACCCCATCCCCCACCATTGTGGTCCCCTCGCCCAGTGTCATAACCTCGGCATCCACGTCCTTCATCCCCGCCCGGAACGTCAGCAATCCATCTCCCCCACGGACATATTCAACATTTGCATCTCCAAGGCCTAGCAAACTCACCCCTCCGCCGCCTCCTCTGTCCCCGCCCTGCCCACTCGCTCCCCCAGCAGAGGACGAGAATGACGGCTTATATTCTGGTTTCCGCTCCTTGTCCTTGTCCTTATCCTTATCCTTCTCCTTGTCCTTGTCCTTCTCTTTCTCTTTCTCCTTCTCCTTGCCCTTCTTCGACTTCCTTTCCCGGTCGTGGTTCGTATCCGACGTTGCTGTTTGCAGTCGTGGGTCTTCCACGAAGCTCATCCGGGGGGTTTGCGATGGGAGAGCTACGCTCGAGGGCAGAATATCCCCTTGGTGGGATTCCACTGCGGAGGGTGGCCCAGAGTGGGAGAGAGAGAAGATAGGCGCACCTGCTAGCGTCGAGGAGTGGGACATACCCAGAGAGGCACGGAGTCTTTCTTGTTCTCGCAGTTTTTCCTCCTCTTCTTCCCGCTCGATGCGTTTCCGCTCGCGACGTTCCTCACGCTGTTCACGGGTTTTGCGGTCTTTTTCGCGGTCTTTGTCTTTGTCTTTGTCTCGAGAGGACTCTTTTGCCTTACTGGGGCTGTTCTCAGCGTCGGTGACCTTTTTGCTTTCGCTGCTACGCCGTAGCGATTTTCGTGTCATTATTTGCTGCTTGATTCCGCCTGCTCCACCAAACCCACCGCCGTTGGCACCCTCGTCCTCGCTGAAGACCCCAGTGATGTTGTAGTTTGGTCGCTCCTCACGACCAAACATGTCCTCCGGTTCGCTCAGGACCTCCATTGCGGCGCGGTGTGGTGTAGTATTATTCCCACCTCCAGAGGCTCCTGTGCGCCGGCAGGACCGCCGCCGAGTCGTATGATGCTGTCGCATAATCTTCTCATCACCATCGTCGTCCTCGCCGTCCACTTCTGGGATCACTTTATGGTGGGATTGGTGTCTTCTTTCCTTGCGATACTTACCAGAGGAGGGGGGGATATCAGTGGGTCCAATACCCGTGCCTATCGTATTATATGTTGCATTGCTAACTCCGGTGGCGGCGCTCTGTGCGGTGGTGGGGCGGAGCGAACCAGATGTACCTGGTCGTGGTGTATCGTCATTCTCGTGATCCAAGCCACGGAATTTTGTAAATTTCATTAAGCTAAACCGGCGACCTGAGCCGTGGGGCTCCTTTGGCTCATCAGGCGGGAGGGGTTGCTCGTCGTCAATTTCCTTGCGGGACTTGTCTTTTTCCCTATCGTCCTTGCTCTTGTCTTTTTTCCTGCTGTCCTTGTCCTTAGATGCTCGCTCTTTCCCGGATGGTGCGGCTGGAAAGACATCTTCAAGGAGGGTGGGAGGGCAAGTTGCAATCATTGTTGTCCCGCCACCTGTCATATCAAACTCTCTTGATGGGGGCTTCTCCAGGCCCTTCTTCCCCGACGTTGTCGGTCGCTCTGGGGACCTGTGTCTGTCCCGCTTCTCCCTATCCCGCTCTCGCTCCTTGTCCTTATGCTCCTCTTTACTCTTCCTCTTCTTGGGCGCCAGCGGCGACCCAGGGAGCAACCCCTTCTCGGGCATCTCTGGGAATGGATGGTAAGGCGGGGGCAAAGCTGCCCCTGACCCTTCCGCAATTGCCCCCCTATGATGATAGACATTCGCCGCAGCATTCTCCAATTTCGCCTTCCTCCTCTCCTCCTTCTCCCTTCTCTCGCGCTCCTTTTCAAACTTCTCCCGATTGCGCTCTTTATCCCGCCTCTCTTTCTCTCGCTCAAGCTGCTTCTTCATCAAGTGCTGCGCTGCGGGCCCCGCGCCACCAGCAGCTCCAGCCCGCCCAGCACCACTCCCAGTGCTACCCCTTCGAGCAAGCTCGCCCTCCTCTCCTGCAAGGGCAGAGCTGGTTGCTTTCCTAGTCGTACGCCTGCGGTGGCGAGAGCCGTAATTACTTGCACTATCGTCTGGCATGATTGGGTTGAGGGTACTCTCTTTATCCAGTCCCTCAAAATAATCAGATTTCGGCGGGGGCGGGGGAAGCTGGACATGTTTGACAAGTGCATTAGACGCCACGGTATTCTGTCTTGTGAGGGTCCCCCCAAACTGGTCCATAGACCCCGATACCGCAACCCCACCACCAGAGTCCTTGTCCTTTCCTGCAAGAACCATCTTCCGCGCAATCGCCTCTTTGCGCACACGGAGCTTTCGCCGGACTTCTTCCGCGCGCACGTGAAGCGCTTCAATCTCGTCCTCAAGCCCCTCCATGGTTCGGAAGATATTCCCATCAAGAATCTCTAGTGCTTCTAGTTCCTTCTCTTCGTCCGCGGGGATCACGTCCTTCTCGTCTAGGAAGCCGTCAAATCTCCCGCTGTTGAGGAGGTCGAGCTCGCCTTTTGTTATTCTCGAGATTGCATCTAGTACGGGATGGAGGTCCGGGTGGAGGAGAAGGTACAGCGCGGCAATGGAGCGAGTGATGGTGTGCACCGGGAATGAAGGGTAAAGCCGCCGTAAAGCGAGCATAGTCCGTTCAAGGAGGGCATTGTCATTCAGGTAATGTGTGTACCGCTCCTTCTGCTCACGGTCCTCGTTCAATAACTCCATCACAATCCCAGATACCAATTTCTCCTCTTCCTCTTCTTGGCTTGCGGTGCTTGCCGCATCTTGCTGGATAACGAGGGCTCCTGCGTTCTGCTGTGGTGCATTGAACTGGTTAGCGAGGGTAACATAGAAGTTCCCTGCGAGGTCGTTGATCTTCCCATTCGGCACGGTCGGTGTGCTGTTGGGTACGGGTCCTCCGCCGTTAGCATTGATTGTTGTGCTAAGTACCGTCTCGGTTTCATCTAGCCATTCCTCAACTTTTGTCTTTGTGCGGATCTTCTCCCCTTCTGCGAGCAATTGATGAACACCTTGGCCATCTGCCGGAGGTTGTAGGAGTGGTGCTGCCGGTGGTGGGGGCGGCTGATAACGCAGTGATTCATCTCCAACTTGATTATTTCCTAGAACTGTTGGCGTTTCCCCTTCGTCTACCGCAGAGGTACCCTTCTTCAGAAATCCTCTGACTGGCAGAACTGGGAGGACAGGTAATCTCTCCCTTCGGCGCTTGCCACGCAACCACTCTAGAGTCTCACCCCATGGAAGCCCAATGTCTCTCGCAAACAATGCCTCCACCCGCTCCAACAGTCGCCTGGCCACAGAACGGTACCCGGTCCCAACTGCGACGCTCCCGCCATTTGCGAGGATCTGGGTATATGCATCAAGACTGTCGTGCAATGGTGCGAAAACTGTGAGTGATTCTCTCCCCTGACCATCGACTCCGTCATGTGCCGTACTTATAGGCGCATATGAGACCTCTGGTATCTCCCCGCCTTTGGCAAGGATATAATCGATCTCATGGGGGTCCCTCTGAGGGGAGAATGTGATGGATATTGGCCGTGGTAGACCACCGTTTGCGAGAAGGTAGTCAACATATTGATGGTTTTGGGTTGCTGTTATCACGGAGGACCTCGAGCGAGTTGCTGATCGAGTGAGCGGCGGAGAAGGTGGTAGGGCAGGCAGAGCGCCTCCAGACGGAGTCGCTGCTGCTGCTACCGGTGTGGCTTTAGATTGTGTGGGTGTCCGTGGGGGCACTGCATGTGAAGAGTTCTGTGCCCCAGAACGAGGTAGTTGCTGGAGAACTGCCGCAGTTTGATTCTGCTGTTGTGAGGCTGATGCTGTGCCTGGTCGAGTTTGGGTTTGTGATTGCTGTAATGGAGATGACTGTGCAGGCTGTGCTGAATTGGTAATTGTTCGGACATTGGGCGGGGGTCTTGTCTGTTGCTGATATTGGGGAGGGGGGTTACCACGCTGTAACCCCTGGGGCGATCCTCCTGATGACCCTGACGTCGACGGCCGGACACATGGAGCTGAGGCTGTTGCACCTGCCCCAGATGACGGGGTTCCATCCTTCAGGTCCTGCTGCTGTTGTAGCACAGGGAGCACTGCCGGGGGCTTTTCCGCCTCGTGCTGCATCGTAACAAAGGACCCTAGTAACTAGCTCGTGATGGATACGTAGTCCTCGATGGTTGTCGATTGCCCTAGCCGTCTCCTGCTTCTTGACTCCTCGAGTGTCCAATGCTGTAGCTGTAGGCAGCTGAGTTGTTTTGAGATGATAAGGATGTGCACTTGCTTGGAGCGGGATATGTTTGCAGCACTGTGGTGCGCCTTAAAGAATATCCCTCAAGACCCGTTCAAGGCCAGGAACCAGGAATCCTCTGAGAAATCAATTTTCTGCCGAGCGTTAGTTTCAACTCCAGGCAGCTACCCCATAAACACAAAACAAGCCAAATAAAAAGCTCAAAAATCAATTAAATAAAGAAAAAAAGATTCTGCCAACTACGATACGACCTTTGTGACATCCTAGCATACACGCACACCCCACGCATACACACGAACGAGCGAACGAGCGAACGACAAGGCGAGACGTACGTGGCCGTCCCATGAGGGAGGTCTAATAGAGTAGACAATTTATTGCCCTTTCCTTTTTTTGATCACATATAGCTAGTGACGATAGGCTGGTCATGAGCACCCACGCTCGTGGGTCTGGGGTATCTTTATTGTAATTTGTGCTCCCCAGAATTGGATTGGGGTAAGTGGGGGGGACCAAAAGCGGTGAAAGTGGGGCAACTGCTGGGCTGAATGCGAGGGTATGGAGTTGAAGCACAGACAATTGGGCGACGGCACTTCTGTACTGTAGAGTACAAACCCCACAAATCCATCTCAAACCTCGAAAACGTAATAAGAGATTCAGGTACGTACGAAGCAAAACAATCGTCTCGTGTGATTGCCAATTCCAAAAGTGACCAGTCCAGTCAAAATGCGGGTTCCCGCAACTCTAAGTATAGTCGAGATTGAGAAAGCTCTCGTGCAAACGTGTCTCGAAAAATCCACCAAGTAGGGTAAAGAGGCACCCGGGAACGTGGGTCACTCCCAGACAGCCAACAGCAGGTAAAAAAGACTCCACCAAGAGTTCCACCACTTATGATCCAGTCCACACGCAAATCAACCAGCAGTGGCACAGACCACAGGAGAACAACCGTACACCTACTACCCAGGACCTAGAATGCACGAGCATGTGCTGTAGAGTAGAGGATGTACTCTAGATGCAAGTAGCACCCCTGCGACAATTGATGCGAGAGGAGCGCAGGTTGGTACTCTAGGTATTGTACTCGAATAGAGTATTCCAGTATAGAATGAATTAGCAATATTGGAAAGGCCTGGAATTGTGATGGCTTCCTGGAGGGGTTGGTTGGTTGTCGTGTACTCCGTAATTGAAGAGTTGCACCTACAGCCGTTGGGTAGGTACGGCGCTAGATAGCTTCCAGTCAAGTTCGAGTTGTGTGCCGTTCGGCAAATGTACTGTACATATTCGTATATATGAGCTGTACTTTCAGTTCTGAAGTTGACAAAATAAATGAGAGCAGTGCTGGCGTTGAGGTTGCGAAAAAGAAATTCAAAAACATCAACGTCGACATCTTACTGACACCCATCACAACACCCTAGCTGCATCCCCCGAGTGTCCAGTGACCCCTCGCACCTGGTCACTTCAACAAACCTCGGAGCAGCGCATCTTAAATTGAATCCCTTGCAGCATCTGACGACCGAGGTACTGTATGTATGCCTCAAATAATTTGTACCTTGTTGTACTATTATCGGTTCTGTATCATGGATCAACAAACCCCTCGAGGCAGATCTTCTTCGCATAGTACCTAACCCCTGTTCCCCCCCCAAACGACATACGACATATCCCCGCAGCACTAACACCCCGCCAGGTTACATGCTAACGTGGCCACGAAAGGTGTTCCATGATGAGCTGTCGAGTTTCAGACAACGCACATGTACAACATCGTCATTTAGGTACAGCTTTTAGTCCGTTGGTTTATGAAGTACGAAGGACAGAGACACCCAGAACCGATGGGTAATTTTTCTTTTTTGCTATGGGAATGATTACCTATTTGTAGGTATGATGTTGGATATCTTTTTTCGCAGGCTTGCACGTGTCCATCGATCGAATCACGTGTGAGCTAAAAGACTTGAACAGCCCAGGCCTCCTAGCCTTCACCAAATACAAACCTCCCTGAGCACCATTTCCATCAGAGACTGGACAAAGCTATGTTGCCTGGTCTTGATTGGATTACCATAAGCAGCTGAAAGCTGGAGTGCAGATAAGCGACACAAGAAAGATATATTAGTTCCTGATGGTGCATGGGCCGGGCCGCTGCAAATCCATGCATTGACTTGGTGTCAATGTACCTACCAGATCCACATGAAGACGCCGGAAATCTGTTGGTGAGGAAAATTAAAAAAGAATTTAGTTGAGATAGGGACAATCATGAGAGGTTTGGCAGAGATCGGAACAAACATAGTTTCATGAAACAAACCTAGATACCGTGGAATCATATGCTGAAAATAACTATGAGTGCTGCATCCACCGTGTAATCATAATTATAACTTCTACCTGAAAACAGCCGTACGTCGTACCAATATTGCTCAGTTCACTTCTACATGAACGTTGGTGCTTGGGCTCGACCAAGTTGTTTCCGGCTCTGGGAGCTACGCGAAGCCTACACAACCAAATTCCCGCGTTATTAACACACATATTCACACACCCAGTACACCACGCGCAGCAGCATACCCAGCATACCAAACTTCCCGAGATTACTAAGTACTTAGTACTTAGGCATGTACTTGGGTAGTTTGAGATACCAGGAGGAGGCAAAGGGATTGTTGCAAGTCTGGTCGCCGGCTGATAGTATGGACCACCACCACCTCCACTAGCTATCCTCACCAAATAGAAGGACGTTGACCTGAGGAAACAAGAAGCCTAACGTTACAATAGCCCGTCAGATCATGAACAAGCCTACTCGGGCAAGCCCAACTATAAATACTTACTTAATTACTTCTTGTTTAGATACGATTTGAATATTAATGGTGTCTGATATATCGATCATCATGTAACAGCGTGTGTGCCGGCACCCTCTTGCGGTATGTATACGTATTACGCCCTTCTTAAGCTTGCGATCAATAAATACTCTACAAAAAAGTAGTTTGATATTCACGCTGTTATCTATATATCCTCAAGAAAGTTCATAGCACAGTCTCAAGCAGTTCTAGTACATACTTAAACAGACCTAGATTGTGGTCCCTGTCTGAGAGAGTACACTGGCACCGCGCTGGCACTTACCCTGTATATAACCTTGTATAGCAATCCAGGTCGAGAGTCAGACAGTTGGAGAAGTACTTACCCGAATACAAACTTTTTTAATTTATTTTTTAAAAAACTCATTACGTGCATGGAGACAGGCGAATATAAACGATTCAGGTTGTTGAGCTAGGTAGTAACCAAGAACTCTAAATAAATTAATCATAGACTCCAGCTTCTTCGCTTTCGAATAGCTAAGCGAGTATTTGTAGAGTATTTGCAGAGTGGTGTTAATGTTAATATCTGTCTAGAATTTGAATTTCCACCCCCTTGAATGAGATCCTAGTCCATACGCAGAACTACCGTACAAAGACAAGTACAATACAACTTCCAGTCTGGGTGTACAGCTTCAATTTCCAATACATATAATCATAAAAGATTCAATTGATAAGCCCCTCCCGTGCTCAACTTCATCAAAACCACTTCCATGCCTCAAATGCCAGAATCCACACCGCTCAAAAACGCCTGCTGAATTTCCAAAACTTGTGTTAGATGTTGGAGACTCAGCAACTCTCCCCTTCTCTTTGCCAAACCTTGCGCCGATTTAATGGCATTCTTAATTTCACGTCCATTCACTTGCCTCTCAGCAAGCTTCAGCACATCCTCGTCCGACAAATCAAGGCTCACCCTGCTTGCTCTAAGCCTGTTGACAAAGGTTTTCCAGATCTTTGTCCTGGCTGATAGATCCAATTCACCAAACCTCAAAGCTATGTGAATTCGCGATTTAAATGCTTCGTCGAATGATACCACACGATTAGTGGTAAGGAAGATGATGCCTTTGTAGTACTCCAAGACCTTCAGGAAAACAGAGACACTAGCATTGCGCTCAATTTCGTGAAGACCCCGGGTTTCCATAAAAACATCTGCTTCGTCAAGAAGGACAACACATTTCCAGCGAGCAGCGAGAGCAAAAATGCGGGCAAGATCAGTTTCTAGTTCACCTGGCGTGGTTCCAAGTTCACCGGCGGAGACTGCATATAAGGGTGACTTCGTATATTCAGAGACGGCCTCGGCAGTAAGTGTTTTGCCAACTCCAGGTGGGCCATGAAGGACATATACCAACCCCTTGCCTAATTCAGGAGTGCACGTTAGAAATACTCAGCACTTTCCTGGAAGGAATTTTTCATACCTTTGCCAGGAATGAAATCATCAAACGAATTTTCATGTTCATGCGAGTCCTCGATGTGTTGTTCTACAAGGGCCCGAACTAACTCCTTCTTCTTTTCGTCCAGAACAAGGAAGTCGAATGCATTATGATTCCAGGTTGGTGGTGACAATTGATTAACATCAGCAGACACTAAACAGAAGCGTTATCAGTATGGTTATCATAAGCTAGAACACACCCTGGGGTAATATACTCCACTGCTTGATGTTGAAGTTGAAGGCACCAACGGTGTTATTTGTCAGAATGCAAAGAGAATCATCCAATGGAGTATACTCCGTCTCGTCAGAATATGCCTCATCCGCTTCATTTTGTTGCTCTAACTCTTCCACGGGTTCCATTGGTGGTATTCGATACCCTCCCACCTTCAGTATCCGAAGAGTCTCGGGCCTCAAGTTTCCAGATCCTCCCACCTCAAACACTTCGTCCAAGCTAGGCTTGTCGTCATATTCAGCCACATCAACCATCACTCGCTGAGAAACCTGTGATTAAAATAAAATAATTAGTCTGAAGCATGTCTATCATTGATTATGGGGAAACCTACCCCCTCTACTTCACCTGGTCTGATTGATAGTCCATATCTCATATAATGAATGCCTCTCATGCTCTCAAATTTCCGCCCCGTTGCCAATAAGTTCTCCCTTATAACCTTTTTGTTTTGGTGAAACTCCAAAGGAAATATGGGTAGGCTGGAAATGTTCTTCCTTCCTCGAAACTCCGGTATCATGCATGAGCCATCAATAAACCCAAAATTCGTACCGTCGTAGTCAACATGCCGATAATAAATTCTCAAATAGCCACCAGTCATACAATCGCTTGGCCTGTAATAGTCGCTGGATTTAAACTCATAACACCTATGTTTCCTGTTCACCTTGTCAAACATGTAGAGCTCCTGATACGGGTGGAATAGAGTCCAGAGGCTGTCAAGACAATGTGGTTAGCATGTTTAATAATAATTGCTGAGAAAGAGCAATCAAAACTTACATCTCATAGTTAACATAGCCTCTTGGTATTAACTCTTTCATAGCCTTTATTGTAGACGCATGGTAAGTCTCCAGAGTATCGATCAATACTCCGCAGGTCGCCATCTCCTCCCAATCTTTGTTAGACTTATCCACTTCCCCACCATTCTTTTCAACTAGCTTCTCCAAGCGTGCCTTTTCAGTCTTGAAGCAATCCAGACCTGTGAACCACGGCTCCCACGGCCATGAACATTCCATAGTATCATCTTCGTCAATTTTCCAAGTAGGGTCTCTATCCTCAAGGCACCGACGAACCACTCTTTTCAGAGCTTTCGATTTCACTTGTAGTTTTCTGTCAAGCAGGGTTTTGTTTTCTGAATCCCATTCAGTAATCAGGCACAACGGGTAATTGCTGTACTTGCTGGAGTCGGGTGCTGGAGGGTCGGGTGGGGGCGCCGTGCCGGCATCGATGATCTGCCAGCAGCTGTGACCATCGCTGTCCTTGATATAACGCTCTTCAAGGAACTTGCACTCATATTTATACTCGAGTTCCGGCGTTGGTTTTTCTTCTTCTTTTGGAGCTGATGAAGTCTCTTTATCGTTCGCATTCTCAGTTGTTGACTTGGATTGCTGACTGTTAGATTCTTCAGTTCCAGGATTCTGAATGTTACATGCGCTTTCCTCCAGGTCACTGGTGATAGAAGTGGGTGCTTCAGTAGCATTTGTGATGTCCGCTGCAGAGGTAATGACGACGAACTCTCCAGTGGGACTAGAAGCCTCTGGACTGATGGCCTCGCCCTGAGAAGTATCAATCTTGGGCAGCATTGTGGATGACTAGAGTACGTGAGAATAACGTGAGGTGACAATTAGGCAATTGTGTATGTGCAGCCGAGGCTCCCGCAGAATATATATACCAGCCAGCCCTGACCTAATTTCGAGTCTTTTAGCTCATGGTGGACAAGTACTCCATTATTTCTTAGCGTAGGTAGATAAAGGGTCTGGGCACGAGATCATCCAAAATAGTGTCACCAATACGCGCGATTTTCCATCTTATAAACCACCTATGACGGCACTCTATATGCATGTTCCCGTTCCACTCCCTAATCATATGCATGATCATTTCCTGATTTCCCAGTACATTATTGTCTATATATAGGCCATTTTATACGAGTAGTTCGGTTTTTGAATGTTGTCTATAATGTACTTGCTGGGTATCAGAGGAAGTATTTTCTGTCTTTGTAGACTTCATGATACCTATACATACTTAAGTACTTACGCTTGTTAACGTTAACGTTGAGATCTATATGGTGCTGAGGCAGCCACAGGAGTAGTCTGGTTGCACAACCATCCCCCCCCGTACTACAGGAGAGCCTCCTAGATAGACTACTCCTAGGCCTGCGTTAGCGTTTGTGTTGACTCAACTGTTGCTCATCGCCGCTCTGTTACTCATTACCGTACTGGTATATTCACAGGAGGGGTCGTACTACATCGATGAGTTATTGTTGTGCATGCAGCGTGCAGACCAGAATTCATTGGCTAGTCCTAGAGGCTCCCCGAGATGTGCGGTAGGTAATACTCATATTTGCATGTGCGTTGCTACTCTAAACTTCGCCTCACGCTTGCAATCGACATGGTGTTGAGGTATGTCGGTTACTGTATCAGGTTAGCGTGTAACTCTCCACTAATGTAAACACCAATCATAGCCACTGTCCATCCAGGAGGCCTACAGTAGTCTAGTTCCAAGATAGAGTGGATCGACATCGATTGCAATATTAATCCTGTCTCCCAAGATAAGCCTCTGACTGTTCTCGTTCCCAGACTTATTTAGCTTATCTCTAGCCGAAGATAGCTTTAGCGCAGATAACCTAAGAGTCTGGGAACGAGATCACTCATACCTATTTATTCGGCTAAAAGATTCCTACCTTTCACCTACACAAAAATAAATCAGTCTGGGCACGAGAACACCTTTGGGACCGACAGTAAACCCTGACAAGCCCAACTCTAGAATTAACCAGTGATCTTCCATAAAAGATATTGATGTTCCGCTTCATATAATTATACAGTAACATTTATTTTGTGGGCAAATAAGTCAAGCATGTATATATCATGCTCCTCAAAGTAGTACCTGTACTGGTACTCCACCTTGACCTTATGCTTGCCCTTCTCCCCAGCACATGATGTGTCTACTAGTAGCTTATCACAAATGCAAGATAGACTAAAGATGGTGCCTACCCATGGCCAAGCTTTTCGCAAATATAATATTAGTCAACAGAGATGCTGCCTTGCAGCTTCGGCTACCTAGACCATAGCTAGGTAGACAACACCTAGATACTGGTACTGTACCCCAGGGGAATCATTTTGTCGTCAATGAAAACAACATATTTACATGCTTATTTTATATACCTGCAAATATAACGTTAATTATAGTGAAGAGATTTGCCAGATTTCTGCACTTCACTAGCCAGGTTTCACTATAGAGAGGGATCACGTGAGCCAAGAAAAGCAATGTATGTGGCATTCTGTACATACGGTTGACCTATCAGTTCTACATATGTATCTGTCAGCCTGTCTAACTAGGTCGACCGCTATGCCTCCACAACTGTTCTCGTGCCCAGACCGATTTATTTTTGAGTGGGTGGCGCTAAATCACGAGAACATCCACAACGCAGATTTGGACGTACTGTATTAGAAAAATGGAAAATCTGTCAGACTCGACAACAACCAGACCAGCAACACGGAGAGATGAAATTAGAGGAGTTTTGCAAGCTAATCAATTGCTTTGACAGACGCTCCTAACACTTATCAGTGGTTCACGGCTGTTACTTTTCTCCAAGATCTTACACATTACTCTCACGCTGTTCCAGTCTCTTCTCTTCCACCAGTATCTGGATCTTCTTGCATCATCATTTCTGATTTTGCAAAACCTTGGTCTAATACCCATCGGTCTCTCAACCAGTATTTAGCAACACAGAAGAAGCAATCTAGTCTTAATAGTTGGCTTCATCCACGCCCATCTTAATTCTTATGTTATTTGGTACGTCCTATATCTAAGTTGTGCCAAGGCCACTGCCAACACTACGGCACTTCATTATATCTTAGCTATAGCTGAATTAATAAATCGCTGCAAGCGCTTTACTATCACTATAGAATACGTGCGTGCAGAAACAATCCAGTCAATCTCTTCACTATAGCCAGGTTTGCCTGTAGTACTCTATATACAGTGTGTGGCATATTTGAATACCATCATAAGCTAAACAACAAAGACCACGTAGCAAAATTAAGGGAGAAATATATGAAGTATGTAATGGATGTAATGGATGTAATGTATACATACATATGGACTAGTGACAGCGAGGGCTTAGTATAAGTACTGCTCTCTGTCTAGCATCACTGTCTAAACAGCTATTTCCCCGCTCCGAATCGCAACGCAACAACTCTGGGAGCCAATACTACGGAGTAGGAGATAGAGCTACATACAAGAGGTCAGTCAACTGTGGTTTGAAGAGTCTGGCATTGATGTTGACTATTACCCCCAGTACCAGCCACACCACTATCGAGAAATGAACTCAGTCGGGGATTTCTCAGAGGTCGCGAACCTTGCATGGACTGTGTACAATGGATATAAAGATGCATCTAGTGATTTCAAGAACCTTTCCGACGAGATCAAATCACTGCACAACATCGTCAACAGCGACATCCTTACAGCCAAAAACCTCACCTCGGAGGAACAAGAGAGGCTAGGAGAAATACTACAAGAATGCACAAATGTGCTGACGGATTTGGGCGACTTGCTTACCAAATATAAGCGTTTGGGATCACCTGAGGGGTCGAGCTTGGGAGCCCTAGACCAAGCGGGACGAGGTCAGGAGGACATAGTGGAGCTGAGAGCAAGGCTCACCTCTAATACTACCCTCCTAAATACATTTGTCGCAAGGTATTTGCAACTTCCAGTATTACTTTTAGTCATAGGGTACCCCTAAGCAAAACAGATTTTCCAATTACCCTTACCATTGAGTTATACACCTGTTGCCACTCCCAGGCAACATATGTGAGACTTGAGCCCCGGCTTGGTGAAATCATCTAATATGGCCAATTTACTAATCCCATTCTATAGTTGTTCCCATGAGCAAATCATTGTCGTGGAAGAGATCCCTGAATCCGAAGCCCCAGGCACCCCGATCCCAACTGGTGTCAAACGTAGCAATGACCCACCTCACGAAGGAAAGGCAGGAAAGAAAAAGCGAAACATGTCTCTGAAAATCAACTGGGCGCCACTCAATGCACTCCTTGGACCCCTGTTGATCGAGGCGGCCAAATCGGGGGATACTAGTGCGGTCAGGTTTCTGTTAGCTGTGATTGGGAACCTAGAATATAAGGATATCAATGGGTATACTGCATTATACTGGGCTGCAGAAAAGGGCCATCGGGAGGCCGTACAGCTGCTATTAGAGAAGGGTGCAAATCCAGACGCCGCTGGAAATACTGGGAAAACGGCGCTCTTGATTTCAGCAAACAGTGGACATTTAGAGGTTGTGAAGCTGCTCCTGGACCAGGGTGCAAATCCAGGGGCCCCTACACACACTGGGAGAACCGCCCTCTTTGCTTCAGCATCTCGTGGACACCTAGAGGTTGTGAAGCTGCTATTGGACCAGGGTGCAAATACAGAGGCCGCCCTAAACAATGGGGCAACCGCGCTCCTCGCTTCAGCCGAGATTGGACATTTAGAGATTGTGAAGCTGTTATTGGACAAGGGTGCGAATATAGAGGCCACTACAAACGCTGGGGCAACCGCGCTCCTCATTTCAGCACAGGAAGGACATTTAGAGGTTGTGAAGCTGTTATTGGACAAGGGTGCAAATCCAGAGGCCGCTGAGGACGCTGGGGAAACCGCGCTCTTCATTTCAGCAGAGAATGGACACCTAGAGATTGTGAAGCTGTTATTGGACAAGGGTGCAAATATAGGGGCCACCCTAAACACTGGGGCAACCGCGCTCCTCATTTCAGCACAGGAAGGATATCCAGAGATTGTGAAGCCGCTATTGGACAATGGTGCAAATACAGAGGCCGCCCTAAACAATGGGGAAACCGCGCTCTACGCTTCAGCATCCAGAGGATATTTAAAGGTTGTGAGGCTGCTATTGGACCAGGGTGCAAATCCAGAGGCCGCTACAAACATTGGGAAAACCGCGCTCCACATTTCAGCACAGAATGAACATTTCAAGGTTGTGAAGCTGCTACTGGACAATGGTGCAAATACAGAGGCCGCCCTAAACAATGGGAAAACCGCACTCTACATTTCAGCACGGAATGGACATCCAGAGATTGTGAAGCTGCTATTGGACAATGGTGCAAATTCAGAGGCCGCTCTGGACACCGGGGACACCGCGCTCTTTGCTTCAGCATACTGGGGATATCCAGAGATTGTGAAGCTGCTATTGGACCAGGGTGCAAATACAGAGGCCGCCCTAAACAATGGGGCAACTGCGCTCCTCGCTTCAGCATCTCGTGGACATTTAGAGATTGTGAAGCTGTTATTGGACAAGGGTGCGAATATAGAGGCCACTACAAACACTGGGGCAACCGCGCTCTTCTTTTCAGCACAGGAAGGACATTTAGAGGTTGTGAAGCTGTTATTGGACAAGGGTGCAAATCCAGAGGCCGCTGCGGACGCTGGGGAAACCGCGCTCATCATTTCAGCAGAGAAGGGACACCTCGAGATTGTGAAGCTGTTATTGGACAAGGGTGTAAATACAGAGGCCACCCTAAACACTGGGGCAACCGCGCTCTTCTTTTCAGCACAGGAAGGACATTTAGAGATTGTGAAGCTGTTATTGGACAAGGGTGCGAATACAGAGGCCACTTTCGACACTGGGGAAAACGCGCTCCACATTTCAGCACAGGGTGGATATTTAGAGATTGTGAAGCTGTTATTGGACAAGGGTGCGAATACAGAGGCCACTTTCGACACTGGGGAAACCGCGCTCCACATTTCAGCACAGGGCGGATATTTAGAGGTTGTGAAGCTGTTATTGGACAAGGGTGCGAATACAGAGGCCACCCTAAACACTGGGGAAACCGCGCTCCACCTTTCAGCACAGGAAGGACATTTAGAGGTTGTGAAGCTGTTATTGGAGAAGGGTGCGAATACAGAGGCCACCCTAAACACTGGGATGACCGCACTCCACTTTCAGCACAGGACGGACATTTAGAGGTTGTGAAGCTGCTATTGGAGAAGGGCGCGGTGCTGGGGGCAAGAACCAATAGGGGCAACACAGCGGTAGTTGAACTCCTTACTGCATCCATGAAATCGCTGAAATGAGGGTAAGAAAGGTTTGGCTAGCGGAAGCCTGTTTGGTATATTGATTAGGGATTTGGGGGTCTATACTTCGATACCTTCAGGGCTCAGCGGGTGTAGCAATAATGCAGCCAGTCATAGAAAGAGATATTAGGACTTATGGATTTCTATTTCACTTCTAGTAGCCATAGCTTTATTGATTCGTTCTTCGCCAATCTCGATATGGGATGATGAGGGGGCCACAACTTGACGAATTCCATTTGTTCAGTGTATCTATATCTCGGGTAAATAGCCAGGACAATAGGGTGTTGCGGCGGAAGAGTGTGATATCGATCTTGCCGGGGATGATAGCCGCAGTGAGGGTGTGGAGGCGGAAGAATCCCTCGGGTTTCATTTGTTTTTCCTAGGCTCGGAAGGCAGGCGTCTATCCAGCTTGTTATTCCGTGGGTAAACCAAAGGGGCGGGAGTGAAGCCATCTCACACAGCCTTAGGCTCTACAACTCGGGGAAAAAGAAGAAAAAAAAGCTCTATTGATTTTATTGGACTGTTAAGTACACCAATATATTTCATCTTTAGTTACAGTAGCTACACATACGAGATACGGTTTATACATATACAAGTCATTCTCAGCGCACTTGAGCTTTCCCTTATTAGAAAACTGTTCTTATATAGCAGCAAAATATCCACCCCGTACACCCCCCTTGTGACAAGCTTGCAATTTTTTTTAAATTATTCCATTACCCTCACATGCACTCAGATCTGGAAGATTTTTTATTTAACAAACAGCTACCACAGGCCGGGGTTCCTCAAGTCGCCACTATCGCCAGTTATGTTTTTGATCTGGACTGGACTTATTATTACGAAGATGGAGGAGGCCCTGAAGGAGGAGTTCCCACGTGCAGAGAGTGCAGGTTATCTACATATGGGATAAGGGTTTCGTGAAGCAGTGTAATATGGAGGAGATGCTGCAGTGGGCAAATGAAGGTGAACAGGGTAGCCGTGGAGAGTCATCTACCACTTGAAGATTCGAAGCTGAAAGGCTGAGGAAGAAGGAGGCGGGGATGGAGTGGATCAAGTAGCCCGAAGTTATAATGGATGAAAGCTTATCATTCCGATCACTCGGATTAAGACTCGAACCCCACAGACACAGAGAATGGGCTTATGGGGGTAGGGGCTATGCCCTCTCGCATAGGAGCACGGAGCTCATGGAGCTCTATCCGTCTTAGTAGTTGTTGAATGGCGTGCAGTGTATGTTCGCTGACTTCGCTAGATATGTGACTGCTATTGTTTTTTATGATCCCTCTCCTTGAGATGATGGCTATCTGGTCGATCTCCGTAGCCAATGTTGCTATGTTAATGTCATCAGCAAAAAAATGAGTGTGGCTTTGTGGGTCATCGTGTGTCATCGTGGCATCGGTGTCTCCTGGTGTCTCTCAGGTCTCTCTCAGGTGTGTCTTGGTGTCTCTTGGTGTCTCTTGGTGTCATTGCTAGCAGTTTTCCTCCTGGAGGCGAATTTTGAAAAGTGGCGGATGCCGCGAGATACGCTCCGGATTTGCCCCGATTACATAGGATTCACTCCTTGGGAGCGCGCACAATTTATTAATTGTCTTGGCGGCAGCGCAGGTTTAGAGTCTGGGCACGAGAACACCGATTCCCAATGTTCACTTTTTGACTTGTTTTCGAGATGGTACTAACTAATACAACTCAAAACCTCTACGAGGGGCGTGTGCCAACCAGACTACAACCTCAATGGAATCGGCAATTCCCAATGGGGTCCTAGGCTCGGGAGGCAGGGTGTTGTTGTCCCGTTAATATATACACTTTAGTCAAAACTTGAAGTCAGGCCAAATGTAGGCTAGTTTGATATCAGCACATCTAGTCTGGTTGGCACAAGCCCCTCAACCAGACTAAAGCCCCTCGTAGCACATCTGGGCCCTGTAGGTATTAGTCTGGTTAGCACAGGCTTTGTTTATCAGATTCTCGTCTCGGTCGATGTCACCTTGCGCACACGCCAAGCCACTGGCTTTGCGAGCCGAGCCGAGCGAGCTTAACATCAAGCGTGAGTGAGACTTATAGTTTGCTGCTAGTCTCTGACAACGGCAGTGCACAGCACGGCATCACTCGCACTCCCTATTCCGAACTGCTGCTCTCCGTGAAGGAGAGCTTCAAAGGATCAAGGGGCATAATAGCTTAGTCACTGAGGCTCAAGGCGCTGTTCGTATATATCTACTGTATATCTCTATATACTAAAAGTGCTGATATCTAGGTTTCCAGAGGTCTCAAAAGAACTATAATGATACGGCTCTCACTCTCGTGTCAGCCCTTTTGAAACGGAATCCCGAGTTCTACACAATCTGGAACTATCACCGTGAGATTCTACTTAATGGGATATTCCCCCCTGCTATCGCTGCCAGTTGTGAGGAATTGTA
>Ga0307514_10002339_pt1 | contig 19880 bp, 33 predicted proteins | sample 16_EM_MG_FD_203088 | JGI IMG/M metagenome (GOLD analysis project Ga0307514, IMG submission 203088) | Populus trichocarpa ectomycorrhiza microbial communities from riparian zone in the Pacific Northwest, United States - 16_EM | ecosystem: Host-associated > Plants > Roots > Unclassified | place... | reverse complement strand
CATTGATTCGCGACATGGTTTTGCGGAAGGCGGAAGAGGTATTGCATGTTGGCAATTCTGGTGGTGGCGCCGCTGAAACGCGAGCCACTTACCAGAGCCTCTCGATGGCCTAACAAGGGCCGAGTTCGTTCCTTGTATGGATCGGCTCAGTCCAAAAAAAGCCACTTCTCGGTAACTCAGAATGAACTCAAAAGAGACTTCTATTGCACTGACGGACCGCGAACGTGCCGCCGTCCAGAAGGTGGCCGATGAACGCGGCCTCACGGTCGAAGAGGCTGCATCAGAACTATTCCAGGAAGCCATGGCGCAGAAATTTCGCCGCGGTGTCGGTCGCGGACCGGCCAAGGTCTACAGCATTCCCCGGAGAACCCATTAATGACCACCAAAAAATTGATCAACGTCGCCGGCCGCAAGTCGGTAACTGTCGCCCCGCGTCAATATGGTAAGGACTCTTCAGTCACTTTTTCCCATCCGGAAAAGTGCTGCAACTCCATGCAGCCTACAGCGCCGCAGGACTATCGCTGGTTGCACCGCCAGCCAAACCCGAGGACTGGGACGTAGCCTTGAACTACTACGAGCATCACATCGGCGACTTTGACGCCGACACGGCGCACCTGACATGGGTAGAGGACATGGCGTATACGCGCCTTATCCGGTTGTACTACCGCCGTGAAAAGCCGATCCCTGCTGATGTAGGGGAGGCATGCCGGTTGGTCCGCGCAATTGGCAAGGACCAAAAGCAGGCAGTTCAATCGGTGCTCACCGAGTTCTTCACTTTAACTGATAGCGGCTGGACTCAAGGACGCTGCGAAACCGAGATTGTTGCCTACCAAAAAAAGGTTGAACATAACCGAGCGGTTGGTAGACTGGGTGGCCGACCTAGGAAAACAGAAACCCATAAGGAACCCGAAAATAACCCACTGGGTTTTTTTGGGAAACCCAAAGATAACCCTCCCCAGACCCCAGACCCCAGACCCCAGACTAATTCCGTACCTGACGGTACGGGCGGCAAGCCGCCGATGTCAGCCGATGAAATAATTTTTACATACGGTGTCGGGATGCTGACCAGCGCTGGGGCGTCCGACAAGCAAGCCCGGTCATTTCTCGGTGGACTGCGTAAGGGTCATGGTGATGACGTCTTGGTCAACACGCTCCGCGAATGCGCCAAGGCCAAACCACTGCAGCCGCTGGAATGGCTCGCCGCTGCGCTGCCACCTGAGCCGCGCGCTGCCACCAAGCCTCGCAGCTCGCCTCTCGAATCCTTCGCTGAGCAAGACCGCAAAACCGGTATCAAACGCTGGGAAGAAATGACCGGCCGTATCCATCCCGAAAACGAATCTGCGAACGTGATAGACATCACGCCAGCACAACAAAGGATCTCGTTATGAGCCTATCCACTGAAGGAATCGATCATATCTTTGCCCGCCTAGCCGGAACCTACATGGCTGGCTGGGACAGATTTGTCGGCAATACGCCGATCAGCGATGTGAAGACGATTTGGGGCTACGAACTAAGCGAGTTTGGATTGAACAACGTGAGCAAGCGGCGCATTCTTTGGGCTCTGGACAACTTGCCAGAGCGTCCACCAAACGCTATTGAGTTCAAACGGCTTTGTCGACAAGCGCCAGGGCCGTTCGAGGTGGTATTGCCGCCACCGCCTGTTGATGCCGAGAAAGTTGCCAAGGAATTGATGAAATTGGGTGAGGCACGCCTCAGAAGCGCAGTGATCCCTGTCGGGCGGCTTGACTGGGCGCACCGCATCAAGGAGCGCTGCGAGCGCGACCCGAAGTCGGTCACGCGCGCCGTTCGCAAGATGGCTTTTGACGCGCTGGAGGGCGTATGAGCCGCATTGAAGCAAACCGCTTGCTGTCCGAAACAAAGCTTGGCTTGGCCAACCCATCTGAAACGGAAATTCTGTTCGCACTAATGGCGACGGGAGATCTTGAGATCCAGCCATTTCACAAAGAAGAGGAACCAGCATGACCACACCAATCAAGCGATACGATTTCTTCTGTTCATACGATGGCGGCGGTCCGGCCGATGAGGTGGAATGCGCGGAGGGTGATTTCGTCACTTACACCGACCACATTGCAGCCATAGAGGCCGCAGTGAAGTCGGAACGCGAAGCATGTGCATGGCTCTGCGAGAACGGTAGTTTTACGTTGCAAGATGGAAATGTATACGGGGAGTCGGCCCCCAGGACGCCCGCCGCCTGTGCCAAATCCATCCTAGCTCGTCAACCAAAGGAGGCCGAATGAATGTTCGACCAACCCAGAGAACTCCAGCACCTCATACGCATGCACCAGATTCCGGGGTGGAGGGGCCAAGCAGAGCACAGGGTCAAACAATTGGAGCGGAGCGGGCTATGGCCCGAGGCCAAGGCGGCGCTTGCGTCAGAGCTTGCGCGGATCGAGTTAGAGGCCGAAGCGAAGAAGCATGGGGAATGACGGAATGACCATCGCCAAACCACTCAAGCCAAAGGCCTGCAAGGCCTGCAAAACGCTATTCCAGCCGCGCAGCTCCTGGGCGCGAGCATGCAGCGTGCTATGTGGCCTGGAGATCGCTCGCAAGGTCTCGGAAAAAAAATCCCATGCCGCGGCGGTTGCTGATCGTAAGGAGACGCGGGAGAGGCTGGAGGCGATGAAGACGATCCCGCAATTGCTGCGCGAAGCTCAGGTGAGCTTTAACGTCTTCATTCGTGAGCGCGATCGCCAGGCAGGCTATCCATGCATTTCCAGCGGCCGGCCGCTCGATTGGTCTGGTAATGGGGTAGATGCCGGACATTTCAGAAGTGTTGGTGCTGCGCCGCATATTCGTTACAACGAGGACAACTGCCACGCACAGAGCAAGCACGATAACCAGTATCTGAGCGGGAACATGGGCGCTTATCGGGTAGGCCTGATCGCCCGCATCGGCCTGGAGCGCGTGCAAGCCCTTGAATGTGCCAACTTCTTACACAAATGGACGCGAGAGGAATTGATCGAAATCAAGCGCGCCTACATGGCAAAACTCAAAGAACTGAAAGGCCGGTAATGAAACTGTATCTAGCTGGGCCAATGACAGGCTACGAGGGCCTGAACTTTCCACACTTTCACGAAATGGCGTTGATGCTGCGCGGCTGCGGCCACGAGATCATTAACCCTGCTGAGGTCAACGCCGACCCGACCGCCAAGTGGGAGGACTGCATGCGCGCCGACATCCGCGAACTGGTGACGTGCGATGGCATTGCGCTACTGGATGGCTGGGAGAAGTCGCGGGGCGCCACCTTGGAGCATCATATTGCTTCGGCGCTCGGCATGGATGTGCACTGCGCCTATGCACTGGCTGATGTGCGGGTGGCGGCATGAATCAAACCCTGATCCTCCACGAGCCAGTGCAGGCGCACAAAGCCCTGACGGCGATTCTCTGGCCGCTGATCAAATCCTGGCTGATCTGTAACGGATCTCGCCTAGTGCTCACCGTCAAGCTTGAAAAGCGCACCGATCCGCAAAACCGCCAATTCCATGCACTGTGCGGAAACATCGCCGCGGCGAAGGTGCAATGGCTGGGCAAGCCACGCACCACTGCGCAATGGAAGGTTCTGCTTGTCAGCGGCCATGCAGTCGCAACCGGCGAGGGCTCTGAGGTTATCGCTGGGCTGGAGGGTGAATTCATCAACCTGCGCGAATCCACTGCCCTGATGAGCAAGAAGCGCGGCGCATCGCTAATCGAGTACACGCTGGCATTCTGCGCACACCACAGCGTGCCATTGCCGGCCGTCGAATATGGGGAGTACGCATGACCTGCGAACGCTGCCAGGCCGAAGGCCACAATATCCACCAATGCCCGGTCCCGCTGCTAGGTCTGGGAACCATCGTCAAGCCACCAGCGTCAGCGCCGGAAGAGATCAAGGCAAAGCGCCACCGCGGCCCTAACAAGAACCCAAGACCTGCACCGCGGCGAGCGAAGCGCATGGCACTCAAGCTCCCGGAAACCACTCAGGAAAAGCTTGTAGCCATGGCGGAAGGCCGCAAACGTACTCAGTTCATCATCAATCTGATCGAGCTTGAGTACAAGAGGCGGAAAATTATTGAATATCAATAAATTTAACTAAATCACTGAAAGGATGGTTATGACAATCAGCGAACTAACTGAGACAGTCGTAAGGCTCACAGAGCGTATAGAGCTGCTCGAAAAGCTAATGCGGGGCGTTAGGGAAGAGGTTCAGGTGATCCTCGAAGACCAGCCGATGGATGCGACCAAGGTGATTTCTGCGGGAGAGGGTTACGGCCTCGGGCATCGGTACTCGCTCATCGAGGTGCGGGCATGAAGACGAGCATTACCAAACGAGGCCGACCAAGCAAATACACGCCAGAGCTTGCAGCGGAAATCTGCGAGCGATTGAGTAAGGGTGAACCACTGGCGCAGATTTGCCGAGATGAACACATGCCAGGCGTTCAAACCGTGGCTGACTGGAAGTTGGTGCACGCTGACTTTTCCGTGAGCATCGCGCGAGCAAGGGATAACGGCTATGACTTTCTAGCTGCTGAGTGCTTGGCCATTGCAAATCAAACCATCGAAGGCGAGGAAACCACGACTAAGCCCAACGGCGATGTCGAGGTGAAGCGCGGCGACATGCTGGGCCATCGAAAGCTGATGATTGAGACGCGCCTGAAGCTGTTGGCCAAGTGGGATCCGAAGCGTTACGGAGACAAGCTCCAAACCGAGCTAACTGGCGTGAACGGTGGACCTGTCGAGACTGTGACCAGGATTGAGCTGGTGGCGCCGGAGGTGAAGGAGTGACAGTCGTTCAGGTGCAGATGCCGCCTAAGCTTGTTCCCATCTTCGCAGGCGAGGCTGATACTCGCGGTGCGAAAGGTGGGCGTGGCTCAGCCAAAACAATGAGCTTTGCCAAAATGACGGCTGTCCGTGCTTACATGTGGGGGAAGGCTAGAAAAGAAGGTTTGATCGTCGGCGGTCGGCAGTTTATGAACAGCTTAGAAGATAGTTCCATGGCTGAAATCAAGGCCGCGATCAAGTCCGAGCCTTGGCTGGATGCTTACTTCGACATCGGAGAAAAGTACATCCGCACTATTGATGGTCGCATTTCCTACTCCTTCGTCGGTCTGGATCGCAATGTGGGTAGCATTAAATCGAAGGCGAAGATTTTGTTATTTTGGGTGGATGAGGCTGAACCAGTGCCTGAATCTGTATGGCAAATCCTGATCCCAACCTTGCGCGATGAAGAGAGTGAGTTATGGGTGACATGGAACCCAGCGCGCAAAGTCAGCGCTACGAACGCTCGATTCGGCAACTCCACTGACCCACGAACTAAGATCGTCACGCTGAACTGGCGAGATAATCCATGGTTCCCGGATATTCTGAACCGCACGCGCCTGAAAGACTTAGCCGAGCGTCCAGACAGCTACGCGCACATCTGGGAAGGTGATTTCGTCACGGTGGTGGAGGGCGCCTACTTTGCCAAGCATCTGACAGAGGCCAAGATGCAAGGCCGCATCTCCCGCGTTGCTGCTGATCCGCTGATGACCATCCGTATCTTCTGCGACATCGGCGGCACTGGCGCCAGAGCGGATGCATTCACAATGTGGGCCGCGCAGTTTGTCGGTCGGGAAATACGCGTGCTGAACTATTACGAGAGCGTGGGCCAGCCATTGGCATCGCATGTGGACTGGCTGCGTACCAACGGCTACACACCGGAGAAGGCGCAAATCTGGCTACCTCATGACGGCGATACGCAAGACAAAGTGTTCGATGTCTCCTACCGAAGTGCCTTTGAATCTCTGCAATACTCTGTTACAGTTGTTACAAATCAAGGGAAAGGTGCGGCCAAAGCACGCATAGAAGCGGCTCGGCGGCTATTTCCGTTGATGTGGTTCAACGAGGAGGCGACCGAAGGCGGTCGGGGTGCTTTGGGTTGGTATCACGAGAAAAAGGACGATGAGCGCGGGATTGGGCTTGGTCCTGAACACGATTGGTCCAGCCACGGCGCAGACAGTTTCGGGTTGATGTGCGTGGCCTACGAGCAGCCCGCTGTTTCGGCTCCAAAGGCCATTGCTTACAAGACGAGGCGAATCGCATGAAAGACGAACTGATTCAGCAGCTACGATTGCTCGGCATGGGTCGGGTGAGCGCTGCTCAGGCCATCGCGGACATTCTCATGCCTGATCAACCAAACGTCGCCGAGGTGACGGAATCGACCGCTCAGGAACTGATCGAGCGCTTCGACGGGCCGGCGACGGTAGATATCGAGATCGAGCCAGAAGCGCTGCCAGATCCCGGCAAGCCCAAGCGAAAAAAAGGGCTAATGCGATGAAACAAGACGCTGTGAATCAGTCGGAATGAGCAAGAAGCAAATGAGTGATGATGACATCCTGAATGTCATTCAGCGTCACGAAGAGGACGCGTCGGCCTATACCTGGGGGCAGCTTGGGACTGAGCGCGAGCAGTCCATGCGCGAGTACTACCGCGAGCCATATGGCACAGAGGAAGAGGGGCATTCTTCCATTGTCACAAGCGAAGTGCAGGACACGGTGGAATGGATTTTGCCATCACTACTGAAGATCTTTTCCAGCACCGACAAGGCTGTTTGCTTCGAGCCTACGAAAGCAGAAGATGTGGCCGGGGCAGAGCAGGCTACCGCAGTCTGTAACTACACTTTCTACAAGCAGAATAACGGTTTCCTTGTGCTGTACACCGCATTCAAGGATGCGCTGCTGGTCAAGAATGGTGTTGTGGCCTGGCGCAGGGAAACAAAGCGCACCAAGACAGCCAAGAATGCCCGCGGCGTGGATCCGATGGCCATTGCCATGCTGATGCAGGATGGCTGGGAGGTCGAATCGGCCGAGCAGGCGCAACAGCAGCCAATTGCCGATCCAAATGGCCAGCCGGTCATTGACCCAGCGACAGGACAGCCAGCACTCAGCCCGCCAGCATTCAATGTTCGGCTATTTCGTATGGAGGAGCGCACGACCATCAAGGTTGAATGCATCCAGCCGGAGCGGCTTTTGGTCAAGCGAGATTGGGTGAGCCCGCTCTTGGCTGACTGTCCATACGTCGGCCATGTGATGCCTGTCACATTGTCTGAGTTGCATGAAATGGGCTTCGATGATGTCGAGGCCGATGATCTCAGTGCCAGCGATGAAACAAATCTCAGCCCAGATGCGGCGTATCGTGAGAATCGTTCGAACACGGCTCAAACTGGTTACATCGGGGAATCCACAAATACGCCGACAGATGACGAATCGCAAACGCAGGGCATCCTCTACCGAGAATGGGTACTGATCGATGCTGATGGCGATGGCATCGCTGAGCGACTGGAGATCTATCGGCTGAAGGACAAGATACTGAGCCGCGAGGAGTGCTCGCATGTTCCGGTGGCTATGTTCTCGCCGATCCTCAATCCGCATCGCTTCGATGGCATGTCGGTTGCGGAAACCATGAGCGACTTGCAGCGCCTGAAGACTGAGCTGACGCGCCAGATGATGGACAGCGCCTATCTGGCGAACAACGCGCGCACTGTGGTTGTAACGGATGCAGCCGGCTCGCCAATGGCGAACATCGATGACCTGCTTGACTCACGGGCTGGCGGCTTGATTCGCGCCCGCTCTCTTGACTCAATCCGACAAGAGGTTGTTCCGTTTGTCGGGGGCCAGACTCTACCACTATTGCAATACGTTGATTCGATGGGTGAGAAGCGTACAGGCGTATCACTCGCGCAGCAGGGTCTTGACCCAAATGTCCTACGCGCAGACAAGACCGCAGTCGAGGTGCAGCAAACGGCCAATGCCGCGCAGGCTAGAGTCGAATTGATCGCGCGAGTCTTCGCGGAAACCGGACTGAAGCCGATGTTCCAGGGGCTTCTGAAGCTTCTGACCGATGGCGAAATGGAGAAGATTTCCTTTCGGCTTCTGGATAAGTTTGTCGAGTACGACCCCAATGAATGGCGTGATAGCTATGACATGACTATCAACGTAGGCCTGGGAACTGGCGATCGTAATCAGCAAATGGCCATGCTGCAGGGCATGTCGGCTGCGCAAATGGCGATGCTTGGAACGCCGATCGGCCCAATGCTGGTGACGCCTAAGCAGTTGTACAACGTGCACTCCAAAATGGCCGAGGCTGCGGGCTATAAGAATGTTGGGGAGTTTTGGACCGATCCAGGCGAGAAGCCAATCCCGCAGCAACCACCGCCACCGAATCCAGCCCTGCAAATCAAGCAGATGGAGATCCAAGCCGATGCGCAGAAAACACAAGCGCAGTCAAAGCAGCAGATGGAAATCGAGCAACTGAAGGCTGAAGCGAACCGACAGGCCGCACAGTCTCAGCTCACGTTACAGGCCACGAACGACCAACGAGACGCAGAGCGAGAAACCATGAAAGCTATGCATGCGGCCGAGTTGGAGAAAATGCGCCTGCAGTTGGATCGCTACAAAACCGACGCTGATAACCAAACAAGAATCATCGTTGCTGAGATCGCCGCAAACCAACGCCACGCCGCGGCACAACTCCAAGCCGAGAGCGCCGAGAGGCACGCAGGCGAAGCATCCGAAACCCCTTCCGCTGAAACCAACGAAAGCGCAGCATGAGCAAATCCATTGCAAACGGCAACTCTATCGATCTTCCCATGGACGCCGGAAAGTCCATTAAGTTGGGCTGGCTTGGTGGGACCTATTCTGTGCAGATCGTCGCAGGCGCCGCCAGTGTGCCGGTGGCGCTTGCAACGAACTCAGCGGCAGATTCGAGTTTTGGGCCATATGCCAACGGCGTAATGCTGCGCGTATCAACGTCCGCCGTTGGGCGGGTTGAATATGACGTAGCAGTGACGCCAGAGTTCCATCCGCCTGGTATCAGTTATGTGCGACAGAGCGACGGCATACCCGTAACACTATCCGGTCTGGGCACTGCTGCCGCATTTGCGGTGGATGGGGGTGGGAGTTCGTTTACCTCGCCGCCTGTCATCATCAAGCCACTCGTTGTGGGAACTGCTGCAGCCTTCACACCGGCTGTTTTGTCGGATGGCTCGACACCGGCCTCAACAACCTGGGCAACAGGGGGCGTCGATGGCACATCTACCCTCACGCCTGCCCTGGGCGACTACAACAAGCCGGTGACGGTCGCTCAGTCGGGGGCCAGTGCGAGCCTTGGCCTGGTCACGTCCAAGAGCTTGCCGGCTTATCCCGGTTGCCAGAACTTCAAGAAGTCGAACACGGCTGCACTACGCTCCATGAGGGCGGGTGGTGTGCGTGGGCGGGTTGCTGTGGTTGGCGATTCGTACCCGGCTGGGTATGGAGCTAACAACAACGGGTATGTCGATATGCGCTCCCACTCATTTCCGACAAAGTTGGCCGCCGCGCTGACATCGGCCGGACTCGCAGCATCGGCGACTTTTTCGGTGGGTAGCGGTGTTGCTAACACGTCGGCGCAGTCTCAAACCGCAGCATTTTTCAACACGCTGGACCCACGGTGGACATTCACAGGGTGTTCCATCTTGGCCAACTTTGAAGCTTATGGGGGTCGGATGATCCGGCTTGCAACGGCTGGCGATCTTGCAACATTCACTCCCGGTGGTACTTTCGACACCGTGGAGCTGGCGTTTGCAATTGCTGCTTCGGGTCAAGGTAATTTTGGGGTCAGTGTTGATGGTGGTGCCACCCTTGTACAAACGATAACCGACAGTGGGGCTAACGGCATCGGTCGGGCAACCGTGACCGTCCCAGGAGGATCGACTGCCGTCACAATCAAAAAGGGCACTGCGGCCAGCAACATCCAGATCGTTGGTACGCGCACCGCAGCTTCTCCGGGCATCGAGATTTATAACGGCGGTATGGCCTCTGGCCGTGTGCTGACGCTGGCGACTGCACCAACGACAACGGCAGACATCAACACTTGGAACACACGCGCCTGCCTCCCCAAGTTGCTGGACGGCACGGCGCTGAATCTGACGCTCATCGGAGGTTGCTGGTACAACGACAACACTTTTGGGCGGACTCTGGCCCAAATTCAGGCCGACCTAGCAACGCTGATCACGGAATGCAAGACATACGGCGATGTGATCTACATCAACTATGCGTCGCTCGATACGGCCTCAATTTCCACGGTCAACTTCCGCAGCTTCAGTGATGGCTGCATTGCGACTGCCCTCGGGCTCGACATTCCAGTAATGGACACCAGCCACGTGATCACAAGTTATGCCGCAAACACCGCTCTTTACTACGACGGATTGCATTTGCAAGACAGTGGCCAGGTCTACCCGGCCGGCATGATTTCCGCGCAGTTGCTGGCGCCGATCTATTAATCAACGGCGGTCATCCTCATCAACAACCCGATCTTCTGGAGGGAGCTTGTAGTACGAGCGAGCAAGCCAGAAGATGCCCACGATGACTGCTGCATAAAGCAGCGCGGGTATAAAAAGTTCCAGGTCCATTTGGACTCCTTTCGGTATATCCAAATGTAACTTGTGACAGGAAAGTTTGATTCCCATCCCCTTTGCCGGCAGATCAGGATTTTTCGGCGGGCAGCTTGGCCTTCATGATCGCGGCGGAAACCAAGGCCACGCCTAGCTTCTGGCCCTTGGCCTTTACCGGGGGTGGGACGCGCAGGGTCCAGCTCACCGTCTGTTCTTCGGGCGGTTTCTTTGGCCTGCCGGCGCTCTTCTTGGGTGCTTCCATGCAGGTAGTGTAAGGGGCATTTAAGTAAGACGATAAATAAGATTTCTGTCTTACAAAAATAGCTTGCATTGCGGGGTTACTGTCTTACAATAATTCGCATGACCCAACGTAAAGAAGTGATAGGCGACGCAACGCTGTACCTCGGCGATTGCCTTGACGTGCTGCCGACGTTGGGCAAGGTCGATGCGGTCATCACCGACCCGCCTTACGAGGCTGAAGCGCACACGAAAGGTCGGCGACTGCTCGGCACGCAAAAGGATGGTGAACGCACCGTTGAATATGGGGCGCTCGACTTCGAAGCGATGACCGAAGAGGTGCGCGAGCGATCAACGGACATGGCGCGATTCATCTGCAGCGGGTGGATGCTCACCTTCTGCCAGGCCGAAGCTGTTGCAACCTGGCGCGCGGCACATGAGTCGGCTGGGGCAAAGTACAAGCGTGCGATGGTCTGGTTGAAGCCTGACGGTGCGCCGCAGTTCACCGGAGACCGGCCAGGCATGGGCTACGAGTCCATTGTTGCCAGCTGGTGCGGGCAGGGGCGCAGCAAGTGGAATGGCGGAGGGCGTCACGGCGTGTTCAGCCATGCCCAGCGCGACAGCAACCACCCGAAGCAACACATGACGCAAAAGCCAGTGGCACTGATGGCGGAGCTTGTTGCGCTGTTCACGCAGGAATCGGCCACCGTGCTCGACCCGTTCATGGGATCTGGAACAACTGGTGTTGCGGCTTTGCAGGCTGGTCGCAAGTTCATCGGCATCGAGCGCGATGAAAAGTATTTCGACATCGCTTGCCGCCGCATCGAGCAGGCTGCCAGTCAGGGGCGACTGTTCGAGGCCCGCTCGCCACAGCCCAAGCAGGCCGGCTTTGATTTGGAAGCAGCATGATCTCGATTCCCACCCTCACTCCCCCCTCTCCCATCCCTGCCCGACGCACATAAGGAAAAATATGAACCAAGTCACCGTAACCATCAGCGGCCCAACCGGCAGCGGTAAGTCGGCGATTGCCGGCGAGATCGAGATCATGTGCAAGGCGCTGGGCCTGCAAGTCGAATGGGTTGACGGCAACTCTGAAAAGAACTTGACCGGCGCCGACTGGACCAGCGCGCTGGAGATGTACCAGCCGATGGTGCGCATCGTGGAGGCCGTTGACAAGCCGGCATCGGACAGCGTTTGCACCGAAAACGATGGATGCCCGACCGAGCGCGCCGTGTTGCAGCGCTTCTGGCGCAGCACGAAGAGAAGCATTCAGGAACAGCGCGAGCAGGTCAAGGACCGCGCGGCCGGCAGTGATTGGTGGAAGGGCTACGCGGCGGCGCTCTACTGGGTCGAGCGCGAAGCATTCGTCGGCGACGTGGTCCGCGCTTAATCCAACCCCCTTGCCGGGTAGATCCACATGAGCACCAAACCGACAGTCGAAGAGGCCATCCTGCTGCTGACCGACGCTCTGATCGAGTCCAAGGGCTGGATGCGGGACTATGCCGACGCGATCATCCGCGATGCCATCGACCGCACTCACCTTGAGCAGGCCCGCGAGATCGAGGCGCTACGGGCTGACCGCGATTCGTGGCGCGACCAGGCCAGCGCGCGCGTTGCTGATGCCGTGGCCTTCGCTGACCAGGCCGAGGCGCTGCAGACCGACGCGGCGCGGTGGCGGCACATCGCGTCGATGTTCCGCATCATGTCGCCCAACATCGACGGCCAGCACTGCTACGCGCCGCTCGGCCAGCTGGGCCGGATGCGCGGGCCATCGCTCGCTGCCGCAGTTGATGCTGACATCGCAGCCCGGTCGGCGTCCACCACCGAGGCAGGGGGATGAGATTGTGCGTGCGTCACAAAAATAGTTTTGCAAATGGCATGCACTGGCTCAAATTGAGCTATATAATTCATCCACGCCAGCAACAACGCTGACGGAACCGACCCGGCGGAACCGGGAATCCTGATAGGAGCACATCATGCAAAAAGGCAACCTCACAAGCGAACAAGCTGAAGCACAAGTCGGAACCGAAGCTGTCAAGACTGTGGAGTCCAAAAACTGCCAGCCGACAAATCGGGTTGGATACAACGGCGCAAGCCAGGGCGATGACAGCACAGAATGGTCTGCAAGCGTCTCTTGCGTCGATGCAGACGGCAACGACTGCACGTTGATCGCCTACTACTACACCAGCAACGAGGACGATGAGATCATGGCTGAGAACGATGGCGACGGCAGCTATATCGACTGGGAAATCTCGGGTTATGAAATCAACTGACGAGACCATCGTCATCAAGGCCCCAGCGGGTACAAAAGCCCGCTGGGTCCATATGGCTGCGGGCGCAAAGCTCAGCGAGTGGGTTGTGCAACAGGTTGACCGGCCTGCGAACAAGACAGTAGATCATCCATGCCCAAAGTGCGGAGCGGTTGTCATCACTGCAGATGGGCCATTTTGGCAATGTGCAAATTGTGGGTTAGTTGCATGATTGCCGAGGAATTCCGCGCATGGCACGCGCACATGGGATACACGAGCCAGCAGGCTGCAGCGGATGCGCTGGGCGTATCTCTGGCGACGTACAAGCGCATGTTGACGCACGGAACTGATCACCTCGCATCGCTTGCCTGCGCCGCACTGGCGGCCGGCCTGGGGCCTTGGAAGCCCTGATCCCATCCCCTGCCGGTGAGTACCACCACCAAAGCCGCCCATTGAGGCGGCTTTTTCTGCCATCTGAATTACATCTTGTTACTTTTTGGGAAATTTGTAACAATATCTGGTATGACAGATCAGCAATCAGTGATGCAAGGTACCAATTCGGCGCAATTGCTGGATAACCCGGTATATCAAGATGCGATGAGGCGCATGCGCGATGAAGTGGTGCATGAGTGGAAGACTTGCCCGATTCGAGACAAGGAAGGACAGTTGTTGCTGCTTCAGTTGGCGAAGCTCACGGATAAGTTTGAGGGCATTTTGCGGGGCTACATTGAAAACGGGAAATTGGCCCAACGAAAGATTGATTTGGAAAATCTGCGTGATGAATCGAAGCCAAAAAAGCTACTGCGCAGAGTCGGTTTGTAGGTAGTCGCTTACCTTTTCGGGAAACGCTGCGAAGCGCCCCTAGCACCTTCTAGCGATATGGGAGGGGTTCTGACCAAGAAAGTACTTCAATGAGCAATGGACAAGCCGAGCAGGCCCCAGACGCCGCTGATGATTTGATCCAATTCCTTGCCGACAACCCGGAGGCTGATGCCCCCGTGGCCGGCGAAGAGGAAGAGGACGAAGCCGAAGACCCTTCCGAAGAGGGAGACAAGTCCGAGGAAGAAGAGGACAGCCCTGATGACGCCGGAGCGAAAGCCAAGGCCGAAGCCACCAAAGATCAGACAAGTGACCTCAAATTCAAAGTCCCAGTCAAGGGTGATGACGGGTCTGAAACTACCGTCGAGGTAGATCAGAAGGAACTCATTGCAGGCTACCAACGGCATTCGGATTACACCCGAAAGGTCATGAGCCTAGCAGACAAGGAGCGCGAAGTTACTCAGGCCGTGAGTGCAAAGCTTGCACAAGGTCAAGAGCAGCTCGCTGAACAGGCGCAACTCGCACAGGCGGCTATTCAGCAGATCGCGGGCATCCTAAGCCCCCAACAGATGGCGCAACTAGCGCATTCTGATCCTGCCGCATGGGTGCAGGAGCAACAGCGTCAAGCGCACGTTCAAGGCGTCTTGCAGCAGTTGCAGGGGATGACACAGCAGCAGCGCGAGCAACTCAATCAACGTCAGGTAGAGGCATCTGCCGCGCAAAAGGCGGAAGCCTGGAAAGAGTTGACCAAAGAGGGCATCGACAAGCCAAAGCTGAAAAGCATCTTTGACGCAATGATTGAAAGATACGGTGAAACACCGGAGCGCCTCTCGGGCGTTGCGGACGCCAGGATGGTCAAGATCATGCGCGATGCGGCTGCGTACCAGGAACTTTTGTCAAAGAAGGCGTCTGTGGTGAAGAAAGTGGCGGAAGCGCCCAAGCTCCCAGCCCAGCGCCAGAGCGTGCCCAAGTCCGAGAAAAACCTGCAGCACTACACGGCTCGAATCAAATCCGGCCGCGGCAAGTTGTCAGATCTCGGGAGACTCCTCGACTCAATGTAAGGAACCATCATGACAACCCCTACGAATACCTATACCCGCTACAGCGCAGGTACGAACGTCCGTGAAGATCTTATCGATCTGATCACGATGACGAACCCCGAAAAGACCCCCTTGATCTCGTCTTTCGGCACTGCCACGGCGGAAAACACGCTGCATGAATGGCAACGCGATAGCTTGCGTGCGCCAAATAAGGACAATGCGGCTATTGACGGCGACGACGCTACGGCATCGGCAAAAACGCCACCACTGCGGGTCGGCAATTATTGCCAGATCTTCCAGGACACCATCTCGACCTCTGGCCGAGCAAACAAGGTGAAGAAGGCCGGCATGAAGACGGCATCGGGCTACTACAAAGCCAAGGCGTACAAGGAACTGCAGCGCGACCAGGAAGCCATGGCTTTGTCTCTGAACCCTGCTGTCGCTGGTAACGGTGCTCTTGCATCAAAGTCGGGTGGTCTTGGTGTCCTGATTTACACCAACGCTTTCCATGGCGGTGCTGGTGCCACTGCCGCCCACACCTCCGGCGCCCCTACGACCGCCAACACGGCCGGCACGAACCGCGCATTCACCGAGGCACTTCTGAAGGCTGCTGTGCAGCAGACCTACACCAATTGCGGGGAGGTTCCCCCGATTGCGATGATGTCGCCATACCACAAGGGCATCTTCTCGACGTTCGCGGGCATCGCCCTTAACCGCAAGGAGATTGGCAAGAAGGAGCAAGCACAGATCATTGGCGGTGCGGATGTTTACATGTCCGATTTCGGATCGATCACCGTGGTTCCGAACTACATCATGGCCGGTCAGGACGTGGTTTACGGTATCAACCCCGAGTATGGCGACAGCGCCTATCTCCGCTCCTATCAATCCACACCGCTCGGCAAGTCTGGTGACTCTGATCGTGAGCAAGTCCTGTGCGACTCGACGGTCAGGCTCACATCCGAGATCGCTCAATACGCGATCAAGAACCTCGTGCCGGCCTAAGTAATCTCCGTGGTTGGGATTTGGCGGGGCCTTGGTGCCCCGTCTTTTTAAAGGATTAGAGATGAGCCGCGGTTATTCAGAAAATGTCTCTATCGTTGACGATGTGTCCCAGGACGGCGTAGTGACGCAGATTCATTTTGAGGGTGACGACATCACCGTTCAGCGCACCTGGGATGCCGATCCGCACCTGAAATATGCCGAGCTGGCGCGCCAACAAACCGAAGGCAAATCATGGGGGCAGGGGCGCTTTATTGGACATATCCCGCCCGAGCCACTCGCAAAGTTTCTGCTGATCAGGAATAACGAAGAGCGCAATAAGGCCATCATGGCTTGGCTGCAAGAGAACAGCAAATTCCAGATGTTTCATCGGGCTTTTAAATGAGCACGATCACCGACTATGCATCACTCATTGCGGCAGCGTTGAACAATGCGCATCGCAATGATGCTGCGTTGACCTCGCAGATGGACCGACTCGTCCAATTGGCAGAAATGGAGATGTTTCGTGAACTCCCATTGCTCCAGTTGGAGACGACATCTACCGGGACAACTGGCAGCACCATTCCATATCCGTCTGGCCTGGGTCAGATCGAGCGCCTGAGCGTCAGCTTATACGGTGGTGATGCCACGCTAGATTACGTTTCTCCAGCTGCATATAGGCCTTCTGGAGTCGGTCAGCCATGTTCGTTTGTGGTTGAAAACGAGACCATCAGGTTAATCCCAAGTCCAGCGGCGGCATATGCCTACACGCTGTATTACACGGCTGACCTCTCGCCGCTCAGTACGTCTAATACGACGAATTGGCTTGTCCTAAACGCGCCGGATCTGTACTTCTATGCACTCAATGTTCAGGTCGCGATCTGGACAAAAGATACAGAAGAGCAAGCGCAAAACATCCCGCTCTATCAAAGGTCCATGGATTCCGTGCAACGCCGCGACCGTCGCCGCCAATTGCCAGCCCGTGGTGGCCTGCAGATTCGGCCTCGCTATACACGCTAGGACACTCCATGCCTTTAGAAGTCGCAACCCATATCAATCAGTTGGTTTCAACAAACCCAACAGCCACCGATCCCAAGAGCCAAGGGGATGATCATCTGAGGTTGATCAAAAGTGCGCTGACCACCGATTTACCGAACATCGGCGGGCCGATGACCGCATCCCACACGGAACTGAATTCCCTTGCTGGTGTCGTCGGGGCGATCTTTCCATCTGGCACCCGTATCCCTTTCGCACAAGCCGCGGCGCCAACTGGCTGGACGCGAGACACAACGGATAACGCCGATAACCGCATGCTGCGCGTGATCTCTTCCGGTAGTGGTGGTGGCGTAGGCGGTACGCACAGCCCGGTTCTGGTCACTGTAGTTCCGGCTCACACGCACGGGTTCACTACGGGCAACGTCAGCGCGGATCACAACCATGGAGTGAATGACCCAGGACACGGCCACTCCGGGGTTTCTTTCCTTAGTGGCTTACTCAATGACGGTCAAAACCACAGCGGAGGATCGTCTTTTATGGGTTCTGGCTTCCCCTCGACTGCCACCACTGGCGTTACCACCAATGGGATTAGTGCCAATCACACACATAGCGGCACCACCGACAACGGATCGAGCGCAACCAGCATCCAGGTGCGCTACATCGATTTGCTGATTTGCACAAAAGATTAAGGAATGGCTATGAGCGAAGAGATTAATGAGATGCCAACCAAGGAAGCGATCACCGGTTATCAATGGGGTGACGATATGAGCTATATCGGCACTTACCAATTTGTGCGGAACCTTGACCAGATGGCAGTACATATGCCGCCGCGCACCACGTTACAAGAGCCACCTACCGGTTTGGTGCGCGGCAAAGAGGCTGCTTTTGATGAGTCGCAGGACACATGGTTTGTTCGCGATGAGAACCTATCATGGATGGATGAGGCGTCTCGCGCCGCCTATCTCGCCCAGGTGTCCAAATGAGTGTTGAAACCGTCCTATCCTGCCCATTGGGGAGCAAATGCGAGGAGATCCGCGATGGCAAGTTGTATCGCTGCGCGTGGTTCACGCAACTCGCTGGCCGCAATCCAAATACCGGCGAAGAGGTCAACGAGCGCGGCTGTGCCATTACCTGGCTGCCGGTGCTGTTAGTTGAAAACTCCATGCAACAACGCGGCACAGGCGCGGCTATTGAGAATTTCCGCAATGAGATGGTGCGAGCGCAGCACACACCAGTCCGCGGCAATGACTTGGTGAGCATAGAGAAATGAAGACGGTTACGGTCACTCAAACTGGGCAGTATGGGGTTATCAAGGACTTGTCTCGCCATGAGTTGCCTATTAACGCTTGGACCGATGCCAGCAACATCCGATTTTTGGATGGGAATGCTCAGCAGGTATTGGGATATAAAGAACTCTACCCAAGTGCGGTCGTTGTTCCTTTTCATGTAGCGCCTTTGAATGTGCTCGGCGTCCCAACATGGATTTATGCTGGAGATCATAAGGTCTATACCGTCGCTAACGGCCCTGTCCATTCGAATATCACCAGGCAAGCTGCTGGTGTTGACGTGGATTACACAGCGACCCGGAACAGTTGGACCAGTTGCCTTCTTGGTGGAATTCCCATCCTTAATGATGGTGTAGATTTGCCACAGCAATGGCTTTTGACCGGAAAGATGACGGCCCTGAGTGCATGGCCGGCGACCTATACGACATCAGTAATGCGTGTCTATAAGAACAGCTTGATTGCGCTGAACATCACCAAGGCCGGGATTAACTATCCATTTATGGTGAAGTGGTCACACCCCGCAGATCCAGGCACCGTGCCTGTGACTTGGGACCCATCAGACGCCACAAAAGATGCGGGTGAATATGACATAGCGGATGGATATGACAAAATCGTAGATGGATTCGTTTTGCGCGATTCATTCATGATTTATAAGCAATCATCTATCTGGCGGATGGATTACATCGGTGGTCCATTTGTCTACCGATTCCAAAAAGTTCTTGGATCTTCTGGAGCGTTATCGCGGAATTGCATAGTCGAACTTGATGGCCGGCATTTTGTGCTGACCTCTAACGATTGCATCCTGCATGATGGGCAGACATCGGTATCGGTGCTAGATAAGCAGACGCGCAGATTCCTATTCCAGGAGATTGATCAGTCTTATTCTGATCGTTGTTTTGTATTCGTCAATAAGCTTTATAATGAAGTAGTCGTTTGTTATCCATCATTGGGTAACGCGTTGTGCAATAAGGCTATGGTCTGGAATACCGTTGACAAGACGGTCACTTTCCGCGAGATGCCAAACCTCAACCATGCATCATCTGGGGCTGTGGATGACTCTAGTAATTCAACATGGGCCAGTGATTCCGAAGCATGGAGCGCCGACACTACGGCATGGGACGGTAGCGCCTCCAGTCTCAACTTAAGCCTGTCCGTCATGGCTAGCGATAGCCAGAAGCTATACCTATTAGATAGTGGGACCACGTTCGATGGCGTGCAGCCTGCCGCCTATCTGGAGAAGGCCGGGGTATCTTTTGGGATGCCTGGTCAGATCAAGCAAATCAGTTTGATCACGCCGCGCATATTTGGAACGGCCGGGGAAACTGTCATGGTGTCAATTGGAACATCCAACGATCCCTATGCGACTCCAGTCTACAACGATCCAGTTCCTTTCACTATTGGTGTGGATGTCCATGTGAGCGATTTTGTCAGCGGCAGATATCTGTCCGTCAAGTTCGCAAATGGGACAGCCGCGTCTTGGAGACTGGATAGTTACGATATTGATATTCGATCAGCGGGGAAATATTGAGAACACAAATCGGTGCAGTTCAGAGATATGTTGCAAGCAATCCACCCGATAATGTGGATGCGCTCGCGGCTTTTCTGCGCGAAGAGTTCGCTAGGCTGCAAACCGCCATGAACGCTATTGCCGATGGCCAGCTTGATGTGACAACAGTAGCTCCAACGAAGCCACGGGAGGGCATGTTGCGCCTAGCTGATGGCACCTCTTGGAATCCAGGCTCAGGATCTGGGTTCTATGGCTACCGGGCTGGTGCATGGAGGTTCTTGGGATGAAACTCATATTGAACCGTGATCGCATGGATTCCTTGGAGGCCGAAATTGCCAAGATGCCACAGGTTGATTTGGGTAC